>AACY020374140.1_pt1 | contig 46486 bp, 43 predicted proteins | sample 267378 | NCBI WGS metagenome assembly AACY02 (sample SAMN02954345, study PRJNA13694) | marine metagenome | biome: aquatic; feature: ocean; material: water; isolation source: isolated as part of a large dataset composed predominantly from surface... | reverse complement strand
GGGAAAGTTGTTGGATGGATGGCTGAGAAAGCTGAGGTATTTATTGGTGGCGTAAAAAAAGCTTGGAAAGTAGTAAAACCTTTTGTGCAGCATATTCGGACTGCTTTACTTAACGCATCAAAACTAGCCCCATATCCATGGATGCGTTCAGCCCTAGTGATGCTAGAGAAAGGGCTAGGCGCATTGACTGCATTTGAAAAATCTCCAATTGCAAAAAAAATGGATGCAGCCATCAAATGGGCCATTAAATTGGCTCAGCGGTGGCAGAAAAACCGAGAAGATCTTTTAGACAAAAACAAACAACAAGATGACATGGAGCAAGCGAATGACTTGCTTACTGAAGATGAGTTAGTTCTTGCGAAGCAACATCAGGCTGAGCTGAGATTTGCAGAAGATGAAGTGATTCCTCAAGATCAACGGCATAATCTAGAGTTAGCATCTGCAATAAATGATTTTGAAATTGCTAAAAAAGAATTAGGTATGGCAATTGAAGCAGAACCTACCGATTTTGAGCATTATTTGCGTCTTCGGGCTACCCAAAAGTTACTTAATATGTCGGATAAGAAGTTACGTTCGGCATTAACAGTGGACGATTTGAGTTCAGATGACCTGTTTCTAATTCGTATTGCTTCAGATCTTATCAAGTCAAACCCAGAACTTAGCAAAAATGCCGCTGAACGTTTAGACCGAGTTTTAACCCGACTTTACAATAAAAAATTGACACCTTTTGTTTTTGAAGAACTGATTGCTTCCTGGGCAAAACAAGCTCAATCGTTGGGAGATGAATGGGCTAAGGCAAATGCAAGCTATGCTAAAGATAAAATGCTATTAAATCGCCTTGTCTTAGCTAAAAAAATCCAAGAAGAACTATCAAATGAAGAGTCATCTCAGCTATCCATACTTGAAAATAGCGTTCCTGAACAAAAGCAAGCACTCGACAGCTTAGCGAGCCAACAACGTGATGTAGAAAGATATGTTGGTGCAGCGGAAGGTTTTTTACAATTATTGGAGAAAACTGAAGAACAGATTGAAAGTGATGACCGCAGTTATTTACTGGAAGATGGACAGTATATTGGGAAGTTACTTATCGAGTGTGCTGAACATAATATTCCCTTCAGTGCATTAGAGGAAGGTGACCAATCACTTATCACAGACTATGCAAACATTTTCCAGCAAGAAGCTAAAGACCGTATGGATGCTATTTTAGAGGTAGCGGTATGAACTTTGATGCCGTGCTAAATTTTTTAATCCCTGATCTTAGCGATCCGCTTCAAGTAACTTTCCTATTTCTTATCCTTTTCATGATGTCATTTACGATAATTAGTGCTCATGTGATTGCAAAGCCTAAGTCGTGGGAGGTCAAATGGAATCGTGGAACACCTAATAAGCCAAGAGATAACATCGAAATTGAGCATGGTAGTGTAACTGATTTGTGGAATGCAGTTGCGACTGCTCCTGAAAAGTTGGTGGAATTAATGCCTAGCTTACTACTAGTTGTAGGATTGCTCGGCACATTTCTTGGATTAGGTATGGCACTTAATCATGCATCTAATATTCTGGGTCAGCCAAATGCGCTTGATGCTACAGGTGCTGCAGACAGTATGCAGCACTTGTTAGGTCTACTGAATGGATTAGGTACAAAATTTAAAACCTCTACTTGGGGCATTACAGGTTTTATATTTCTTAAAATATGGAGCGAATTTGCGCGTTTTGACGAAAAGCGCCTCAATTGGGTCATTAGCAAAGTAAAAGTTGAACTAGAGAAACGAAAACAACAAAACTTAGATTTGAGCTCAGAAAAGCAAGCTGCTTTATTTTCTACAATAGCTATAGCCTCGCGCAATATAACCGAAGTGTTATCTGCTGAGTTTAATCAGTTGAGAGCTCAGCATAAAGTTCAACATGAACAAGGTTTACATTCGCTTGAGCAATTTTCGACTCATTTACGTGAGGATATTGAAGCGCTGAAGTTGAGTGGTCAAGTTGTAATTCAAGAAGGATTTCAGAAATTCAATGATGAATTTAGTCATTCTCATTCGCAAACTAGGAAGATCATTGAGAGCAGTCTTAAACGTGTTGAGTTAGCTGTAGAGCATGTTTGCATCGCAACGAAGGAAGTCAAAGAAAGTGTCAAACTTGTTCATGTTGAATCCCAAGCTACAAATATCGCAATGCATGACTTTACCTATAACACCCAAAAAGTGGTCGAAAATATGAGTGAGGCTGCTCAGCATATGGCTAGTGGTGCTAATCAAGTTGGGATTGCGGCTAATGAGTTAGTTGGTGCAATAGACTCATTCCAGGCTCAATTTACTGAAGTACTGGATAATGTGCGCAACGATTTAGGCAAGGCGATTAACGATATGAGCTTACAAGCATCCGAAACATTGGAGCGAGGAAGTTCTCAACTTGGATCTGCAACGAGAGATATATCTACTGCTCTTTCTGTTCTATCTTCAGATGTTAAACAAACCATGGGCGATGTGAAAGACTCCATTGAAAAAACTTTTATGATGCAAAAAGAGGTCAGTAAGGAGTTTGTTATGTCTAGCTCCATATTAAATGAAAATATTGCAATGGCTACAGAGAATAGTGAGAAGGTGAGTAATACTATTCAAGATGGGCTAAGAGCAATTTCTGATTCTAATCAGAAAATGCGTAGTATTGGTGATTCGCTTAAGAAAAATGAATTGCATTTACAAGAAGTCATTTGCAATCTGTCAAACTTACCTATAGCTTTAGCACCATTAGTGGAACTTTCAGCTCATCAAGATTTGCTTCGAACAGAGTTAGTACAGTTTAGACAGGATTTCATATCAAGCAATGAGAATCTGGATAAAAATAGTCTAAAACTTGAAAGCGCAGTAAATGGAGCGATTGAACGTTCAGATACAATTATTCAGTCTTTGTTAGCACTACCAGAATTAATTCGATTACTTAATACATCTCCCCACTCACAACAACTATTACTAGCATTGAGTCCGTTACCAGAAATTACAATTAATCAACAAGCTCTTCTCTCAGAAATTCAAAAAGTACGCGAAGTACTAGAAGCAAGTAATGGTCCACTGGAGTCTGAAGTGGCGTGAGCCAAACTGATGAAATGATATGAAAGAAAAACCTAGTGAATGGATAGCCATTTCAGACCTTATGGCTGGAGTAATGGCTGTAGTAATGCTATTGCTTGTTGTGGCAGTTTTGCAAAAAAGCATGAGTGATCTTCGTTACAAAGAGGAGTTAGCTAAAGCGTCGGAAAAGAAAGATGATCCATTACTGAAGGTGACTACATTATTAGATGAAATGTTACGAAACTCTAATGCATCAGAACTCATCGCTTTAGATAAAGCTACGAGAAGGTTAACTCTCCGTGATGGTGTTTTTGAACGGGGGAGCGCTTGCCTCAATACTGAATCCAAAGCAGCGGTAAATGCAATACAAGCTCAATTGGTCAGTTTTTTGCTCGACAATCCTAAAGCAAAAATTTTGGTAGAAGGTTACACAGATAATATTCCTGTTAGCCGACCAGTGACTGATTATCAAAGATTTTGTACTGTTTATGATGATAACTTCACTCTCTCTGCAGCAAGAGCTAGAGAAGCTAGGAGGGAGTTAATTGGTACATTAGACGCTAGTACATCTAAGCGTATAGTCGTTGCTGGATATGGTGAGTCCAAACCTTTGGAAGGTATAGAACCTTCAGATCCAAGAAATCGCAGAGTCGAAGTACAGTTATTGATTGAATAACGAGTCGAACGATTGTTTACTTAACATGTGGCAACTCGTTTATGGTTTATATATTGAACGAGTTCTCATTGCTGAGAAAAATCTTAAAGGGACAAATAGCAATGGATTTTGTACAGCTAAAAAATCAACAAAGGATATTACGTGAACAGTCACCGATCAATCTTAACTTGCGAGTTCATCGAGCGTTAAGCTGGTTGCAACGAGCTGAAATGGCGGATGATGACGATGGTCGTTTTATTTTTCTCTGGATAGCATTTAATGCTGCTTATGCCACTGAGATTGATGAACGATTTAAGTTGTCAGAACAAGAATCTTTTAAAAGTTTTTTAGAGAAGCTGTGCGAGTTAGATAAACAAAAACAGATAGATCAGTTAGTTTGGCGGGAATTTTCAGGCAGTATCCGTATCTTACTTGATACCCCGTTTGTGCTACAAAGTTTTTGGGATTTTCATAGCGGTAAAATAACTGAAGACAAATGGAAAGAGCGGCTTTTGCAAGGTAAAAAGATGGCGAGCCACGCCTTGTCGAGTGGTAATACTCCTATTTTGCTTGGTGTTATTTTTAACCGCCTCTATACGATGCGCAACCAATTAATCCATGGCGGTGCAACATGGAATAGCTCTGTTAATCGCAAGCAACTTAAAGATTCTGCTAGTTTACTCAGTAAACTTGTGCCATTGATTATAGAAATAATGATGACTCATCCTGAAACACTTTGGGGAGATGCATGCTATCCTGTGGTATAAAAGCTAGGCGTACAGTCGATGAATTGCTACATGGTCGATTCATAGTCATGCATTCTTACTCGGGAATAAACGCTTGGTTTGGATGAGTTTATGTATATAAGCATTTGTGATTTACCAAGCCAAATCGGATCTTGAAGTCAGTTCTTGGATATTGGTGATGTTGCCATCGGCTTCGGTGAATGGAAAGCCTGTGGACAATTCAATCCCTAATGCATAAGAATCGCAGCATGGGCAAATAGCATAAAAATCCTTCCCCTTTGCTAACACGCTCTGTGGAATCGATTTAATCGACGGGCTCAGCTCTAGTATCTCGAGCAATGTCTGATGGCTAATGTCTACTCGGGGAGTACTACATACTTTGCAACTATCACCCACTTTCAAATATCGTGTCATATCTATTTTCCTAATTAAGAAATTGTTGATATACCTCTGCGCTCAATCCAGCTCTGAATTCATCACCAGCCGTAAGCGTTTGGCTAATCGGTCTGCAGCGTCAGACTCCAACTCCTGATTGAAATAGCTTTTGGTTATAGCCATAAGATAGCAGGATAACTCCTCCCAGCTTGCTTGTTGAGCCAAAGTAGCCAAAGGGGTTATATAGTTGTCATATTCGTCACTGCACTCATCGAATCCGTTGACGAAGGCTGGATCCCAATGGTTCAGCAGACACTGACGGATCTCCTCGCATTTTTCTGGCTTTAATAGTACAGAGGTATAGCGATCGGCAAGCTGGTCAAATAACAGCCTCATCGCCGCAACTCCCTTTTGACCAAACTCCATGTCGCTTAAGTAATTAAAGTTGCGCTCATGCAGTTGATGTTGCGTCTCATCATTCCACCAACTGTAAGCGACCAGCTCTCCTTGCACACTGGCCGCGTTGTAATCGACACATACCACCTTAGCGCTGAGTGGCGCAGGGAGTCCTGCTAGGGTGAAGTGACCAATAACAACTGGTATCTCGATTATCGGATTGCAATGTTCATCAGCCAGTGGAATAGGGGGGATACTATTGACCATATTGGGCTGTACTTGGGCTATATCTCTATAGGTTTTGGCCTCTTCACTCCACCATTTAATCCGGACTCTGTGACGCTCAGTCCCCGTTTTATCCTGGAAGCTATAACCCTGTGGTAATGCTAATTCTGGACCCTTGAGCAAGATTTCACATAGCTGATATAGCTCGTGCCGCTCGTCGAAGGCATTGGGCCAATGCTCAACCTTCAAGCTGTTATCCTCGTTGAGATATGGCAGAATTCTTTGGATGGTCGCCTCGTGCCAGCAAGCATGAATAGCTCTGACATGACCAAAATCATAAAAGAGAGGCAGCTTCATAAACCAGTCAATCCAAGCTTTATGCAACTCACTTCCCTCGTCCACATCTTGAAGGAAAAGTTGATGCTGTTTGCGGTTGTTATCATTGTGGCGGCGAAGCGGTAAGCCTGTATCTGGGTGCTTTAGTGCCCAACCCACGGCATTAAATTCATGGTTTCCCATCAAGCAACATGCGAGTCCCTGATCGCATAGATCCTTGACCAAGGTTAAAACCCCTTGATGATCGATTCCGACCTCGGGGCCGTTATCGATCAGATCGCCGATGAAAACCAGCTGGCGAGGTTCTTGAAGCGGATCCGCAATAAAGTCGAGATGATCGAGCAGCGCACGAAGCTTTCCGTTTTGCCCATGAATATCACCGATAAAAATCAAATCTTGTTGCGTCATAACTCACCAGAGATCAAACTGTGAAAAAACTTAGCCATAAAGAATAGGGTGCATAAACTCCGGATAAGAACATTCGAATAAATGGCCCTCGTTGAGCTCAGAATTTTAGACCAAGAGAAACCCATTACACCGGAGTGCCTATGCATAAATTAGTAGAAGTATATTATTATGTCGATGATTTTTTGATGTTTTTATTCGATAATGGGAAAGTTATGTTAACCGTTGGTATACTTCAACGTACTGACCGCATGACAATGAGCGAAGTGATGGCTATCATTATACTTTCACTTTCTTAAATAGACTCGTCCTAATTCATGTTGGTACTTTTAAACTCATTTAGAGAGAGTACTTCAGCAAATAAAATATCTTAGCGTGATAATTCACTCGCTTTTAAATTTTAGACACTCGCTTTTAAATTTTAGATTTGTCGAGCATGTGGGGAAAGTCTGACCGAAGCTGTCCTAATAAGATAAGTAAGGTATCCTAGGTTGCCCCTGTGTGTTAGTTTGGTTGTGCAAGTATGAAAAACGGAAAAATGAGGTAATTTATGAAACTGGCAGAGGTAATCGAAGCGTTAGAGTTTAACGATTATCAATATACTATTCAGGGGAATGTTATCCGAAGTGGTGGTTTCACCATGATTATTGAAGATGACGTTATCAAAGTAACCAAGCCCTATCATGCCCCAATAGAATTTAATGATTTGGATAAGTTTAATTATTTCTTATCGTTATAAAGAAATTGAGAAGAGATGATGTTCATAATTCGTTGCCAGTTACAGAGTAAGATTCTTTTTTAAGCTTCACTGCTTGGCTGTTAGTGATAACCCCATTACTCAAAGAACGTCTGATCTAGGTATTGAAGCTATCAAAATAAATCACAGATGTGCGCATATTGGTCAAAAATGACGACTAGCGTAAATTGTGTCAAAATTTATATTGACTTTTGAGATTATGTATAAAAGTTATTTAATACAAATGCTTACCTTGTTATTTTGAACTGGAGTTGAGGAGTCGAATTCTCAGGGTAAGTCATTGGTCTAATTGAAGAAAATATCAAAAATCAGAAGTAATGCAAAAAGTAATGCAGTCCTGCATGTAGTGTATATTAGTTATATTTTTCAATACGTTATATCATGAAGTAGACTCCCTCTCTCCCGCCACATTCTAAGAACCCGATCACATGGTCGGGTTTTTCTTTTCTATCATAACCTATGAATTATAGTTGCTAAATCCAATGGCTCACCAACCTTTGGCACCTTAAGGTGGTACAAAAGGGTGGTACAAAACGATGGCATTTATGACTCAACCATACCACGATCTAAAGTCTGGGATCTGGAAAATCCGTAAGGAAATTTCAGTGCATTTACGTCCGTTCCTTGATGGCAAAGTAGAGCTAAAACGAAGTCTAGGGACTAAGGATGCCTATGAAGCTAAAACAACTGCGGGTGGTGTGATTGTGGAGTTTGAGTCAGCTATAGCTTTGTTACGTCAAGAAAAAGAGCAGAAAATAACACCTGTACTGTTAGTTTGAGGGAGCAAAGCCATCAGGAGGATTACCATGCACGTGGCGGTCGATCTCGATAAACAAAACGCCTGCAATTGCAGGCGTTCTTCGATGGGCTTAGTCGGTGCTCAATTGTCATTAAAACAGGCTATTTCTTAACCCATTTGCCTTGAGCATTTTGCACATAGTTGCCTTTGTCTGTAGCCGCGATGGCTTTTTCACCAGCTAATTTGGCGACATCTGCGGCTGAAATATTATTCTTTTTGGCGATGGTTTCGTAGTGAGCGCGGCGCTTGTTGTTGACTTCATCCATCACGGCTTTGGCATCGCTATTATTTTGCACTAGACCTAAATAGCCATTGAGTTGCTCACCTAAGTAACCTTGGGATTTGGCTTCCTGCAATGACATGGCAAGGGCGTTTAAACTGAATAAACTCAGTCCGAGCAACAGGAGTAATGTTGGCTTTTGTAGCAGGGTCTTGAGTGACATTGATTTCATCGTATATTCCTTAATTCTTTGTGATTAGAACAACTTATCATCTGACAGAAGCTGGTCTAGCTCCTTGTCCACTTTGATTTTTATCTCGTGTTCAATTTTCACATTGAGATTAATCACAATCGGTTTATCCGGCGGCTCAATTTTTACTGTAGGCGCACAGCCTTGCAATGTGCCCAGTAGCAGCAATGCACCTAAACTAACTTGCTGTAATTGAATGATCTTCACTGAGGGTTCCTTTTACTTCACGGATTTTTCGATTCTATCCTGCAGATCGTTACCAATCTGAAGGCTCCTGAATAATTGCAGCATGTTCTCTTCATGAGAGTAATTCAAGTGGATAGGGCGTTCAATCCCTTTGCTGCGACCTTTGACTTCCACTAATAGGTTGGCATCGCCAGTTTGATCCATATCGAAACTACTGGATAACTGGCTGTATTCTAAGTGTTCGAGTGCCGAAAATACAAAGTCGAGATAGGGTTGTGATTGGCGCATTTGATCGACCGCTGGATTGCCAGATATGGCAATTAAACCGCCAGGCGCGCGGGCCGCTAATTGGCCGCCGCTGATCGACACTTTACCATCGACTAAGTCCACGGGTAACACGCCATCGAATATGCCATCGGCATAGATGCCTATTTGGGGTTGAATTCGCAGTACTTCTTCAAGATTCATGCCCTGCAATAACAAGTAAGCGTGGGATTTATCCTGTAGTTTTAAATTAAAATCCGGTAGTAAAAATTGGCCGTTCAATACTTTACCCTTGGCGGTCATCGACACGTCGGTATCACTTAAGCCCGTGAGTTGTTGCAGCCAATTATCGGGAAGCTTCTCTGCATCTTTGCCTAGGACAATATCGGCCTCTACTTCGATATCGGTCAAGGGGAAGCCGGGATCAAACAAGTTAAAGTTTATCATGGTCTGCGGGCAGTTCAGTCGACTTAAACTGCTGAAATCACCTGATGCTTGCGGCGTTTTATAGGATTGTCCCCAAGTGAACTCGCATTGGGCCTGTAATTTACCGCCCTCGAAGAGAATGTCTTTGTAAAAACCTTCCAGCTCGGTCATCGATTGGGTAATTTGCATCGCAAATTGGGTTTGTTCGGGCTGATGTGTCAGTTTAAATTGTGCCTGTAATTGGTTATGCCCGGTCATATTAAACTCAGTGGGTAACGGCTGGGTTTGATTAAGCAAAGATAGTGCCTCTGTCATGCTGGTATCGGCAACCCACTGGCCAGTTAACAGCAGCGGCAAGTTTGCATTGGCGAACTGCAATTGATGATGGCTTTGAAGTTGAACATTGCCGACTTGCCACTGTTCATTGCCGATAAGCGTGTTATTTTTCCAATGTAAATCTTGCACTAGGGCTAAGTTATCCAGCTTAAGCACAGTTTGTTTACGTGTACGTCCCTTCGCCGAGAGCAGCTTTTCAATTGATAACTGTTTGGCTTGCCAGTGGAGTGTATTTTTGATTTGGCTCGATTGAATCGCTGTTAAAAAAGGATTTTGGCTCGAAAAATTCACTGCCACGCCCTGTGATAATCCAAGGGAAAAATCCTGCACTGTTATATCGCTGCGGCTACTCAGACTGGTTTTTGTGCTGTTAATTAAGGCCTGCGTTTGGTGTTGTGCATGGGTATTGTCTATTGCAAGTGTTTCTACCGCTTGGCTAAAACGCAGTTGTGCCAGCGTGAGTGACATTGGAGGTAAGTTAAGCGCAAATTGACTCCCCACCGCGGTAGTCGCATCCGGTGCTGAAAATGATGTTGAGCTAAATGTGAGTGGAGCCATGGCATTTAGCTCAATATTGCCTAAGCCCAACTGGGTTTGTTTATTTTGGGTAACAGATGCTCGTGTTGCCTTATCTAGCTGAATATCCCTAAGTGTTAATTGCAGTGTATCCGTTGACTCAGTAGAGAAGGGCGCTGTTTTAAGTTGCCAATCGATGCCTTGGACTGACTGTTTAAGATCCATCGTTCCGGCAGTTTGCAAAGCGCCAGAGCCCCAATTTAACGCTTGAGGTGCATCTTGCCAGCGCTTGTGTAAGTCAAGGTCACGTAAGTTGAGCGGAGTATTTTGTTTAAGCGCGATGTGCCACTGCGTTTGCAACATCCATGTATCCGACTCTTTGGTTAAGTACTTGTTATTTAAGCGAGTGTTTGTTAGGCGAATGTGCGTCTCGAGTTTACTGCCTAAGGTGGATAATTCCACCGCGGGTAAGGTTAACGGCTCATATGATTTTGCTAATGCATAATGCAGCGGCTCAGTCATCAATAATGCCAGTCCAATCGGGGACTGGGTGCTTTTAAGCCCTGAGAGTAAAGTGTTAAGCGCTTGATAGTCAGTATCATTTAACTGCAAAGAGTGATTTAGGGCATCTAATAACAGCGCTTGTTGCGCGGCATTGGGCGTTAACGCAAGGCTAAAAGGCTCGAGTGTTAGATTGAGTGCTGCTAATGGACCACTGAGATTAAACGCCAGTGTTGGTTGTGGTGCTAAGGTGAAGTCTGCAAAATGCGCCAAAGTGACACTCGGCTGGATAAACTGATGCTCACTCTTTATATCGCCCGTCGTGAGCTTGAAAGTACTTTGCGAGACTAACTGACCACTCAGTGTCATGCCAAGCGCTTGCCATTGTTGATCCCATTGTATCAATTGGCTAAGAATACTGGTTGGCGTTTGGCGCAGGCTAATTTGATGCAGGCTCTCCAGCAGCGGCGCTATGTTCAGTTCACTTTTTAACGTCCATTCATCGCTGCCGAGTGTTGCAGCTAAGCTGATAAGCGGCTCGTCTTCATGGCTAAAGGCGGTGGTTAATTGTCCATAATGATTAAGGCTAAGTTTTTCCATCACCAGTTGATAGGCGCTGTGATTGGCTTGTGCCTTTAGCTTCAGTGTGGTTTTACCTATCTCAATTAAGGGTAATGAGTTGATATTTAGCGCTATTGCGGGCGTTTGTTCATCGGCAATATTGGGGCTTCGCTCAAAGAGTGATTGACCGAGCTCCACTTCAATCTCACCTGTACTAATGCGTTTGATTTTTTGGCTCAAGACATCAAGCTGGGCCAACTGGAGTAGTTCTGCAATACTTTGGGGCCAGCTTAATGCCAGTTGAACATCCAGATTTTTTACCACTAAGTGCGAGTCATGCACGCGCAGGTTGGCTGAACTGACTTGCCAATGTGCTAAGCCCATTTTTCCTAAGCGAATATCGGTTAGCTCACTGTCCATGCCGCTTAAGGCATAATTGGCGGCACGCAGAATAAGGGTTTCGGTCTCACTATTGACAATCCATACAGTAAGCGCAATACCCACTAACATACCTGCCACTGTGGTGACGATAAGGCTTTGCTTGACGCGCTTTTTGATTGTTGTTTTGCGCTTAGACGCGCCAGTTTCTACCGCTTGGGAATGTGACGTAGCAGCCGAGCTCGCCTGCGGTGCGTGTTCGGCGCTAGCCTTTTTTAGTGGTATTGGCGTTTTAACCATGTGAGTCGAATATCATCCTTATCATCAATGCGCTGTCGCTCACTCTAGTGCTGGCGATTGGAATACCAGCGATAAAGGGGCGTGGGATGAACGCCAGTTTAACACTCCACTACGTGGCTGACTAATCTTGCGATGGGTCTTGCTATGGGCAAATGAGGTTGAGTGCCTACTCAATCATCTTGATTTTACAGGCACTTATTCTGTAGTGACCTAAACCGATGTTAACCGAATAATTGGGCGCCAATGATGGCAAGGCCTGACACGAGTGCAAGCACTAAGCCTAATGTTCCCCCTGCGACGCGGTAGCCTTGGGGAAGATTGGCGTTATCCCGTTGTTTTCTTTGTACCCATACCATGGAAACAGGTAAAAAAATCGCGAGGATCACTAGGGCAATTGCCGCATAACCTAGGGCGGTAATAAATCCCTGTGGGTAAAAAAGGGCAAAGCCTAATGGCGGCACAAAAGTGATCGCCGCGGTGATACTGCGACCCGTCGCATTATCTTCTTGCCTTAAGTTGGCGGCTATAAAGTCAAATAGACCTAGGCTCACCCCTAAAAAGGAGGTTGCCAGCGCCAGATCGGCAAACACACTGATCGCTGAGCTTAAGGATTGACTGTGCAGAACACTGGCTAACTGATTGATAAAGCCTGAAAGACTCTGATTTGTCATCAGTTGGCTTTGGCTGAGCACGCCTTGGCTGCCCAGTTGCCACAGCAGGTAAATCAGCAGTGGTAATGCCGAGCCGAGAAACATGATTTTACGCAGGCTTTTTACCTCAACGCCTAAGTAGCGCACCACGGATGGAATCGAACCATGGAAACCAAAGGAGGTAAAAATCACTGGAATGGCGGACACGATAAGCCCTTGCTCTAGTGGCAACTCGAGTAAATGTGTGCCTTCGACCTGCGGCAGTAATAGGGCCAGCATTAGAATTAACGCAATGATTTTTAAACTAAAGAGCACGCGATTAATCAAATCGACACAATGGGTGCCTAAGCCGACAATGGTGCCGATTAACAGGGTAAATAAGATTGCGCCCGCCTGTGGCGGCAGATCTAACCTTAACCAAGCATTGAGCTTTTGATTGACTTGCTCGCCGCCACCCGCGATATAGGCGGCGCACAGGGCGTAGAGTAAAAACATTAACGCGATACTGGCAACCACTTGGCCCTTAGCGCCCAAAAGCGTGCGGGCTAATTGGTTGAGGCTCGCATCGCTCGGGGCAAATTGGTGGATTTCGACCATAAGTAGGGCGGTGTAGGCCATCAATGCCCAGAGGATCAGCATAATCATGCTCGATACACCAAAGCCGAGTCCTGCTGAGGCGATGGGGAGTGCGAGCATGCCCGCGCCAATGGTGGTGCCTGCGATCAGCAGTAAACTGCCGAAAAATTTATTTTGTGTCATAACTTACGCTCAAACGTCTTAATGAATGGCTCGAATATCTCAGTTAAAAGAGATAAAGGCTTAAGCAGAATGGCGGCGCGATACGGCGGCTGAGAGTAGTACTTGTGTGAGTACAAAGCATTGGGATCGTGGCGCAATCTGCGGATCGTTGGGGATATGGCCACAATGGAAGGTCAGGCGAGTGTGCCTATCTATGCCATTGCGGCTACAGATAGGGATAATAAGCTGTTGTAATACACATAAAACGCGCCTTTGATTGGGGTTAATTCGACACTTAAATTACATCTAATGACTTAATCACATCTAATTGCTTGGTCACATCACATAACGAAGGCAATTCGGCCTGTTTTTAAAATTTGTCTTAAATGTTAATAAGTTGAGTCAACGCCTCGATGCAGGTATCGAGTACGCTGGCTACGATAGGCAGTTAAGATGTACTTGTCAACCATTACAACAGTATTTTGCTGATTTTTTGTCAATTACGGTGTGATGGCTGATGAGAAACTGTGCGGTTTTAGGATTCACTATTTTGGGGGAAGGGTTTTAAGGCGCATGATAGAGGGTGGGATGTGGTGTTGGCTAACACTGCGTAAATAGAAGGTTGTCTGCCGCAGACCAAAAAGGCTTGCGGCAGATACTGGTGCAGTAGTGCTTAGTTTTTAGCTTATTTTCGCAGTGCTTTTTGATGGCGAGCGAGTAGATTAGCCGTGATATCACTTAAGCTCAGTTGTTGATCTTCAAGCAGCACTAATAAGTGGTACATGAGATCTGATGCCTCATTAATCAGCTCTTCTTTATCGTGAGTCGCAGCGGCCAAGGCGGTTTCTAATCCTTCTTCACCGACTTTTTGGGCGATGCGTTTGGTGCCGCGCGCAAATAAGGAGGCGGTGTAGCTCGATTCTGGACTTTGCCCTTTACGTGATGTGATAAGTTCGGCCAGATTGTTTAAAAACGGGTGAGCTTGGCCATCGAGCCAGCAGCTTTCGGTGCCTTTATGGCAGGTTGGACCATTGGGCAACACCTGCACCAACAGGCTGTCGTTATCACAGTCTTTATCGATGGCGACCAATTTTAGGGTATGGCCCGAGGTTTCGCCCTTGGTCCATAAACGTTGTTTAGAGCGGCTAAAAAACGTCACATCACCGGTTGCCAGAGTTTGTTCTAGCGCGGCTTTATCCATATACCCGAGCATTAATACCTTGCCTGATAAGTGGTTTTGGATAACAGCAGGGATAAGCCCATCCTGTTTGTCCCAATCCAGCTCGCTCAAATCTGACTTAGTGTTTGTTTGCGTTGACATAGTATTCACTCTTAATCTATTTGTAGAACCTAGAACCTAGAACCTAGAACCTAGAACCTAGAACCTAGAACCTAGAACCTAGAACCTAGAACCTAGAACCTAGAACCTAGAACCTAGAACCTAGAACCTAGAACCTAGAACCGCTCTGGCGTCTAATCGCGATGCCTTCGGCCGCTAAATACTGTTTTAACTCGCCGATATTGATTATGGCTTTATGGAACACGCTGGCCGCCAGCGCCGCATCCACCTTCGCATCGATAAACACATCGCGAAAATGCGCCATAGTGCCAGCGCCGCCCGAGGCGATTAAGGGCACGTCGCACAGTTGGCGTACTAGGTTTAACTGTTTGATATCATAGCCACCGCGCACACCATCTTGGTTCATCACGTTGAGCACGATTTCGCCGCAGCCGCGTTGTTGTACTTCCTCAACCCAGTCTTGGGTGTACCAAGCGGTTTCTTTGGTGGCGGCTTCATCACCAGTGAATTGCTTCACTTTATAACTGTCGCTTGCCGCATCATAAAAAGAGTCTATGCCGATCACGATACATTGACGGCCAAATTCATCCTGTAGGCGTGAGATTAAACTCGGATCGCTAAGGGCAGGTGAGTTGACCGAAATTTTATCCGCGCCAAAGGCCAGTAACTCACGGGCCTGACTGATGGTTTTAATGCCGCCGGCGACGCAAAAGGGGATATCGATTTGCTCCGCCACTCGGCTCACCCAAGACTTATCGACTACACGGTCGTGGGCACTGGCGGTGATATCGTAAAACACCAGTTCGTCGGCGCCCTCAGCGGCATAACGCGCCGCGAGTGGCACTATATCCCCAACAATTTCATGGTTGCGAAACTGTACGCCCTTGACAACGCAGCCATCTTTCACATCTAAACAGAGGACTATTCGTTTGGCCAGCATTGGATTGCCTCCGCCACATTAAACTGATTGATAAGTAAAGCTTTACCGATAATGATCCCCGCAGCACCACAGTCTCTGACGGCGGCAACATCCTCAAGGGTGGCAATGCCGCCAGAGGCTTGCCACGCGATATCGGGATAGCGGCTGGATAGCTCACGGTAGAGTGCGGTATTGGCGCCTGTGAGGGTGCCATCACGGCTGATGTCAGTTACTAGCGCATCTTTAAGTCCCACTTGGCTAAAGTCTTCAACGATAGATTCTAAACTCTTACCTCCACCGCTTTGCCAGCCAGAAACCGCGACGATTTTCTCGCCGCTCTGATTGATATTCACATCCAGTGCGAGGCAAATTGCCTCGCTGCCAAACTTGTTAAACCAGCCTTTGACTAACTCGGGCTCTTTGACGGCGAGCGAGCCTATCACCACGCGTTTAACCCCAAGGGATAATAACTCGGCGACTTGTTCTTCAGTACGGACCCCGCCGCCCACCTGAATATTGGCGTTAAGTCCCGCTGTCAGCTTGGCAATCAAAGCTGTTTGGCGTTTAGCAGGATCTTTGGCGCCAGTTAAATCCACGATATGCAGCCAGTTTGCCCCTTGGTCTTGATAGGATTGCAACTGGGCCAGTGGGCTTAAATCGAAGGTGGTCTGCTGCCCATAATCCCCTTGGTAGAGCCTAACTACTTTGCCATCAATTAAATCAATTGCTGGAATGATCATCTGTTGTCCTTAATTCCTTGTGTGCATTTGCTGCCGCGCTTTATTGCTGAATGTTGTGGCTGAAAAATAGTGGTGGCTCAGCCAAACTTAGCGCCCCAAAACTTAGCTCAGTCAAAAGCTAATAAGCGATTGCATTTATTGCATTTTTAAAAAGTTACCTAGGATTTGTGCGCCCACGGCGGCGCTCTTCTCGGGGTGAAATTGCACGCCCATAAAGTTGTCTTTACCGATGGCGGCGCTAAAGTCCTCACCATAACGGCATTGTGCCAAGGTGTAGTCGCTTAATGGTGCGCGGTAACTGTGCACAAAATACACGTAACTACCGGCTGGAACACCGGCAAACAGCGGGTGAACCTGAGACGGATTACTAAAGGTCAGTTGGTTCCAACCCATGTGCGGCAGAGGTAAACCTTCGGCCTTAAGCGTTTGACGGTCTAGCTCGTCAATCTCGGTTGGAATAATGCCTAAGCATTGGCAATCCTGCGCTTGGCCGCCGCGTTCTTTAGAGAGGAGGGTAAGCATTTGCATCCCTAAACAGACGCCCAGCACGGGTTGAGTTAACCCTTGAATTAATTCGACTAAGGCTTTTTCCGTTAATGAAGCCATCGCAGCGCCAGCGCTGCCGACACCTGGCAGTACCACCCGTTTGGCGGCTTTAATGCTGGCTTTGTCATCGGTGACTAACACCTTAGCGCCGAGACGCTCAAAGGCGAAACGGACCGAACTTAAGTTGGCGCAACCTGTGTCTATGATGACAACATCAAATTCATCTATGTTTGCTGACATTGGGTTTTCCTATTGATGGGTCAGTGGGGAAGCGGTTTGTCACCACATTCCCGAAACTGCCCCTCGTTAAAATCATCAGGCTTTATGTTATTTGCTTATGCGCCTAGATGAGGTCACTAAGCCGATAACAAATCTTGTAGCACGGTGTTAGAGCACGCCTTTACTCGATGGCAACACATCACCTTCGACTTTGACGGCCTGACGTAGCGCGCGGCCCAGCACTTTAAATAGTGCTTCGACCTTGTGGTGATCGTTGTCTCCCTCGGCGGCTACATGCAGGGTGCAGCGTAGGCCATCGGCAAAAGATCGGAAAAAGTGCGGTACCATTTCGGTTGCCATTTCACCGACTTTTTCACGTTCAAATTGGGCGGCGAATTTAATAAAAGGCCTGCCGGAAAGATCCAGTAAGCATTCGCCCTTGGCCTCATCCATCGGTAAACTAAAGCCAAAACGGGCAATACCGCGTTTATCGCCAAGCGCTTGGCGCAGTGCATCCCCAATAGCCAATGCGGTGTCTTCAACGCTGTGGTGATCGTCTATCTCGAGATCGCCATCGACATTCACCTCCATTTTGAAATTCCCGTGGGTGGCGATTTGATCCAACATATGGTCGAAGAAACCAATGCCAGTGTTAATGGCGCCTTTGCTGGGATTGTCGAGATCGACAGTCACGCGAATATCGGTTTCCTTGGTGGTGCGTACCACAGTCGCGGTGCGGCCCTTATTGAGTAAGGCATCGGCAATCGCGTCCCAGCCTAGGCTGCCACGCTGATATTGAAAGCTTTTAATCCCCATGGCATTACCCAGTTCCACATCTGTGTGTCTGTCACCAATCACGGCGGACTGGGTAAAATCGATGGTGCCTTGGGTCAAAAAGTCTTTCACCAGTCCCAGTTTGGGTTTGCGGCAGCTGCAATTTTCATCGTTAAAGTGCGGGCAGATGAGCACATCTTCAAACTTAACCCCTTGGCTAGACAGGATTTGCATCATCATATTGTGCGGCGCATCGAAATCTTCCTGCGGGAAGGAAGGGGTACCGAGTCCATCCTGATTGCTGACCATTACCAACTTAAAACCGGCTTTTTGCAGGCGCAATAAGGCGGGGATCACTTGGGGCTCGAATACCAGTTTGGCGAGGCTATCGACCTGTTTGTCGGTGATGGGCTCTTCAATCAAGGTGCCATCGCGGTCGATAAAAAGTATTTTCTGGGCGACATTTGGGGTAAATACTGGGTTCATGCTGCTACCTTTCAATTCAGTTTGTTATCTTTATAAAATCAGTCTATTAGGCCAATGCTGCGTTAATACTTGCGCTAAATGCTCACAGCTTTTGCGATTCAAAGAGCGACACTAAGCGGTCGGTGTCAGACTGAGAGCTAAAGCTAAAACGAATGGCTTTAGCTAGCCTTGGGTCCTTATAGGCCCGCGCGACAATGCCATTGTCGATAAGCAGTTGTGCCACTGTTGCTACGTCGTCAAACTCGGCTAAGACATAGTTGCCATTGGGTTTTAGCACGGCGCCGCCCCATTGCTCGCAGTACAAATTCAGCGCCGCCGCGAGTCGCTCTCCCTGAGTATTGAGCGCTTTGACTTGGGTTTTCATCCGCGCAATCCCAGCCGCTGACAGCGCTTGCACGGCCACTTCACTCACGGGAAGTGGCACGGGATAGGGCGCAATCACTCGCATGATGATTTCGATAATTTCTTCATTGGCCAGTAAAAAGCCGCAGCGCGCGCCTGCTAAGGCAAAGGCTTTTGAGAGGGTGCGCAGTACAACGAGATTTGGGTAAGTCTCAAGTAAATCCGCCACGCTATATTCTGGGCAAAACTCGATATAAGCCTCATCGACGACAACAATGGCATCGGGCAGGGCTTGGATGGCTTGCTCTATGCGCGCCTTGTCAATCACAGTGCCGGTTGGGTTATTAGGATTGCAGATAAACACTAACTTAGCGCCGCGCGTGGCCGTTGCAAAGTCGGATGGGAGACCGTATTCAGCCGTTAAGCTTAACGCCTTAACGCCTACATTAAAGGTTTGCGCGCTAATGGCGTACATGCCATAAGTGGGCCCAAAGGTCGCAATGGAATCTATGCCTGGGACACAAAAGGCACGAATAAGTAGCTCGATGGCCTCATCGGCGCCGCGACTGGCGACAATTTTGCTCTCCGCTACACCGCTGTATTGGCTGTAGGCATTGATTAACGCGGGCGGTTGGCACTCAGGATAACGATTTAACTTAGTTAAATCGAGCTCGCCGACGGCCACATTATTAAAGGGCGATTCGTTAGCGTTGATCCAAATATCCCCACGACCACCCAGCCTGCGAGCACTTTGGTAAGGCGTTAACTCGAGCAGTTCGGGCCGTGCAAGACGTGCGGCAAGGGTTGTTGGCTCGATGCTTGTGTTATCGAGAGTATTGTTATCGAGAGTATTGTTATCGAGAGTATTGCTGGCGCTATTGGCGCTCGGAACCTTTGTTACTGGCACATTGCTCGTTGGTGCTTGGCTAATTGGCACTTGGCTCATCCTATATCATCCTAAGTCTTGCTACGGCTTTCATTAACGCTGAAGCGTACTGTTATTTCGTCTTGCTACTATCAGTCCTTAAGACTGGCTAAGCGTATCGCGACCGCATTTTTATGGGCATCGAGTAACTCATTACTGGCAAGGGTCATTACCGCTTGCCCGAGTCCGAGTAGGCCCTTGGCACTGAGTTCTTGCACCGTAAAGCGGCGGCTAAAGTCGGCCAAGGAGAGGCTCGATACCGCGCGGCTGTAACCGTAAGTCGGCAATACATGGTTAGTGCCACTGGCATAATCTCCAACCGATTCAGGTGTATAGGCGCCTAAAAACACTGAGCCTGCGGCACGAATATGCTTGAGTACGTCCCGTGGGAAGCGGGTTTGAATAATTAAGTGTTCAGGCCCGTAACTATTCGATACCTGTGCTGCTTCCTGCATATCTTTGACTAAAATGGTGCGGCTACTGTTTAGGGCGGTTGCGGCAATCTCTTGGCGTGGTAGAGCGGCCAGTTGTGACTCGAGTGCTTGATTGATAGCTTGTGCTAATGGCTCAGAATCCGTGACTAAAATGACCTGTGAATCTGGGCCGTGCTCTGCTTGCGAGAGTAAATCTGCGGCAATAAACTGCGCATTGGCATCGCTATCGGCAATCACTAATACCTCAGAAGGGCCTGCGGGCATATCAATAGACACAGTGCAGCGACCGTCCTGCGAGACTAAGCGCTTGGCTTCGGTGACATAACGATTGCCTGGGCCAAAAATCTTATCGACGCTGGGAATCGTTTCAGTGCCAAAGGCCAGTGCGGCAATGGCCTGCGCGCCGCCCACTTGATAGATTTCGGTGATCCCACAGGCGTTTGCCGCATACACAATTGCATCGTTAATCGGCGGCGGACTCACCAATACGCGTTTTTCGCAGCCAGCAATTTTGGCAGGCAGGGCCAACATCAGTACGGTTGAGATTAATGGGGCGCTGCCACCGGGAATATATAAACCGACTTTTTCAATCGGTTCGCTACGAAGCTCGCAGCGAACCCCTGCTTGGGTTTCAATGTCGATGGGGCGAAATTGCTGCGCGCTGTGGAACACATCAATATTGGCCATCGCTTGGGCAATGGCGGCTTTAAGTTCGGTCGAGACTCGTGCGCTGGCGGCGCTAATCTCGCTTTCACTTAAACGCAGACTGTCGATATTGGCACTATTAAAGCCATCAAACTTTTGATTAAACTCTTTTAGCGCCGCATCGCCACGGCTAGCTACGGCATCAACAATGGCCCGAACACTTTGTTCTAAGCCGCTGTCACCAATTAAAGGTGAGCGTTGGAGCGCGGCTTTTTGTTCATCGACGGATAACGCTGCCCAAGTCAAAATATCCATAGATCACCCCATCATTTTTTCAATTGGCATGACGAGGATTGAGCTGGCACCGAGCGCGGTGAGTTCTTCCATGGTGTCCCAGAATAAATCTTCGGTACTGACGGCGTGAATGGCCACTCGATTAGTATCGTCGTTTAATGGCAATACAGTAGGATTTTCGGCACCGGGCAGCAGGGCGACAATTTGATCTAAAGTTTCAGTGGGCGCGTGCAGCAAAATATATTTACTTTCACGGGCGCGGATCACGCCGTTTACGCGGGATAAAATGCGATCGATTAAGGCTTGTTTGCTCGGCGTTTGGGTTTGGGTTGATTGAATAATGCAGGCCATGGAGCGGTATATGACTTCAGTCTCGTATAAACCATTGGCTTCAAGGGTTGCGCCAGTGGAGACTAAGTCACAAATGCCATCGGCAAGCCCTGCACGCGGCGCAACTTCAACCGAGCCTTTTAACATACAGTCGCGATAATTTATGCCTTTTTGTTGCATAAAACGGCGCAATAGATTGGGGTAGGAGGTGGCAATTCTCAAGCCTTCTAGGGATGAGGCATTGGCATAGCTAAATTCGGTTGGTACGGCTAACGAGAGACGGCAGGCGCCAAAATCTAATTGGCGTAATTTTACATATTCAGCTGGCTTATTTAGGGTTTGACGCTCAATTTGCTCTTCTTCGAGCACGTTCTCACCAATAATGCCTAAATCGACCACGCCATCCATAACCAGTCCTGGAATATCATCGTCACGTACTCTGAGTAAATCGATAGGCATGTTATCTGCGTGTGCGATAAGACGTTGTTCGTTAATGGAAAACTTAACACCGCAGCTCTTGAGTAATTGCTGAGAGTCGGTCGATAGGCGACCCGATTTTTGAATGGCAATACGTAAACGGTTTGATTCAGTCATAATTTTATCTCGCTCAAAGTTAACAAATTCAAAATGATATTCTTTCGTTTCACGCTTTAACTGGTTTATCGGCACCGCCAGTAAATGTGGCGGTTAACATATTGAAATTAATTACTAATTATCTATTAAATCGTTAGTTAAAAAGCCCAAAAGCAAAAACCCCCGGAATTCCTTCCAGGGGTTTATGATCATCTTTGAATCAGTCCGCCAGAAGGATATAGTCCTTCGGCAGTGAGCGTCCGAAGGCTACCGCATATGGTGGTGATGGTGGTGGATAGCGTTCAGTCGTTGGCTCATATGACTCTCTATACTCTGTGATTCTGTTGAATTTGGTGTTGGTGGATACTTATCCATCGAACGTTTTTTTAAGCTAACCGCTTTCTGTGCCGTTTGCAACAGCTAATTTTAACTAAATAAGAATATTTATGCGTTTTGTGAAAATGTTTCATCTTGGTGGTCGCAGGACGATAATCTGCTTATCGCAAGGAGGGGCGAATTAGGGGATAGGCACAAAGCCGATGCTGCGTTTAGACAAATTCGGCTGGCGGTAAGTATGGTAAATCTTGTCTAACAGCGTTCAATCTAGACTGGCGGTTGTTGCTAAGTGTCAGTCACAGCGATAATGCAGGATTAGCGCGTGACATGCCTTTTACCGTGTTAAATATTTTCCAAACAGGCGATCAACTGTTTGTTGGCAATATTTGTCTTCACCACGCCAATATTCGGCAAATACCCAGTCATTTTTGCCTTGGCGTTGTCTATCGACAGTATTGGGTTTTAATATTCCCAGACTGGCTAATATTTCGATTAATATTTGTCGCTCAGCTTTACTCGACTTAATCACATTCGCTAATCTTTTCTCTAGTGTACTGGGATAATCGCTCGGGTCTGACGTTTCGATAATCGTTAAGATCTCCCTAAAACAGGCCATATCTTCTGACGTCGGCTCTGGAATATCGGCATTAATAAATTGGCTTAAATCAAAATAGGTATACAAAATATCCCCATGGCGCACGCCGCCCCATTTTATACGCTCGAAATTGAATACGTTAATATCCACCTCGATATAGGATTCGCTTCCTCGGATGCCATATTGACTGTCTCGGCAAATGCCGCAGGTATAGGAGTGTGCAGTTGGTTTGCCATCCTTATAAGAAGAGCCTGAAATAACAGGTGTGTATTGATGAAATGGGATTTTTTGGGCGATCGCATAGGATGCAAGGGATGAGCGCCAATCCAATCGCCTAGAGGTTAAACTGCTTAAAAATCCTTTTGTTACTTGTGCTTGCGAAATGCCTTTTACTAGCGCTGTGGTGGCAAGGATACATTCATCATGGGAGATAGTTAAAGGATCAAACATTAATCCTTTCGATTTGGCATAGATAAAGTCGGGATCGGAGAGACTTCTGTTTTTTACGTCAATCCAACCATTCTTCCAATAGGTGGAGAATAAAATCCTTTTTGCTTTTTTATCCATAGCTGATTCTATTTTATCCTTTAACAATTGTTTTAATTTATCTTATAAAAGCGCAATTAAAGCGGTTAGCTCTCTAAATTCATATAAGCATCGTTTTGATAGTAATAACTGACAGCATGAATTATGTCATGCAAGGTAGCATGTGGCAGCTGTTGCACCAAATTAGCCTTGATGCTTTGCAAATCCGCAATGCTTAAAAAGTATTGATAAGCTTGAGTTTGCGGGTAGAGAGGCTCATCCTGTTGGTCGCGTTCTTCTTCAAGCTCATCGTCAATGATTAACACCGACATTGTGGGACTTAATGGTTGTTCTAGGGCTTTGTACACATCCAAGTGCCACGAAAAAGAACCGAGTTGGGATAATAGGGTTTCCAAGGTTAATGTTAATCGCATGAAATATCCTTTTGAGCGAGCTTCATTTACATCATTATGGCGAGTGAATTTTGGTTAAGGATTCAATAGACCTAGCATGAATTCGGTTAACGCAAATGATGAGAAAATAAACAGTAAATTAATCAAAGCCCGCATAATCCAAGGTAATGTACCGTAGGAAAGGCGATATTTATTTGAGGCAATCACTATAACTCCCATGATGCCAAACCAAGGTGTAAAAAAGAATATGGTTTGCCATTTAACCAGAGCAACGGCGAGATCGTGTAGCGCACCGCTGACCAAAAAGGTGACAAGTACGGCGAGCCACATCGGCAGAAACTGACTGCTAGGACGCATGACATTACGTGATAAATAATAACCCCAAATCGGATTCCAATAATGCCAAAAAATGGGGAATGACTTAGCACCCAGGGCGCGTGATAGCATATTCCTCATCGAGTGACTGGCACCCAGTGGAACACCATTTCGCTTTTTCACATATTGTGACAAGGATAAGGTCGTTGGCATGGTTAATCTCCGCCTAATGCTTACCACTGAGTGCGTAGCTTTTTACAAGTCTCGTAATATCAGACCTCATGTTCAGATAATTGTTATAGCTTTATTCTTTAATTCCATGCTTTGCGAGAAAAGGTCTAATACGCTCAATTAATTTAGATTGTTTTGCTTGTGCTTCTTGCATGGCGATTTGTGCTCCAGTTTGCATCAATTGTGGCGTTTTTTCTAAGAGTTTTTTACCTGTAGAAGTTTGATAAAATTGGGTTATTTTAATGATTTCTTCATTTGTGAAAGCTTCAGAGTACTGTTTTTTTAATTCGTTTATCACTCTGGGACGATCAACATCTTCATTAAACCATGCTCTATAAATACCCTTAAGTTCTTCTTTAGCCTTATTATCTAATTTATAGTTGATGGCTATTTGGTCTACTATTGGTAACATAGCTTCAAATCCACCAGCCATTTGTTTATCGATTGACATCACTCTAAACATTTCATCTATTGGTGCTTCTTGCGCTACTACGGGAGTAGATAAAATAAATAACATTAACGGTAATAATTGGAACTTTTTCATTTTATATCCTTAATCATCTCAACGTTTATAACGTAAACCTAATTGAGTTATATATCCATAATTGAAGCTTCGTGCAAAATTAAGTCATTAGCACAATCATTAACGCAACTTAGCAGCTTATCTCTTAGCAAGCAATCGGGGAAAAGTTGAGTTAAGCCTTTGGTTGTTAAATCATTTAAACTACGCTACTCCATGTTTTAGCTCAAGAAGCTCGGCGCTAGATTAAAACTATTGGTATTATCAGGCGGGCTTAATTACACTGCGGCAACAGCGTTATGCTCCTTAGCGAAGGCTAACGCCTTAACCCACAACTCGCTTTTTTGAATCGTTTTTATAGGAACTCGCTCGCCATTGACTCACTCTCGACGCTCAGCTCCGCGGCAAGCTAAACATCAGCAATCAAATCAGCAGTCGCTTGATGCTCCTCGTTCGATGAGCAGATTGACGAATGAGGTGCTGCGTGCTTTTGCCAACGATGGCGTGCTCGCTACGCATATTCAAGGGTTCAGTGCGCGTCAGAGTCAGGTTGAGATGGCGCAAATCATCAGTGAAGCGATTGCGAGTAAGGGCAATGCACTGATCGAAGCGGGTACAGGGGTCGGTAAAACCTTCGCCTATTTAATTCCCGCTATGTTAAGTGGTAAGCAAGTGATTGTCAGTACTGGCAGTAAAAACTTGCAGGAACAATTGTTTTTAAAGGATTTACCCGCATTGACATCTATGTTTGGGATTGCGCCCAAGCTTGCGCTATTAAAAGGTCGCAATAACTATTTGTGTCAGTATCGGCTTGATAGGCAGATGCAGGAGGCCAGCCATATTGAAGCGCGATTATTGGACGATTTACTCAAAATCAACCAATGGGCGGGCATGAGTAAAGACGGCGATATTGGTGGCTTAACTTCAGTGCCTGAACATTCTCCCGCGCTTCCCTTAGTCGTCAGTACCAAAGAGACCTGTCTTGGCCAGCGCTGCGAATTTTACGATGCCTGTTTTACCCGCAAGGCTCGCAGCCGCGCCATGGATGCGAAAGTCATCGTCGTGAATCATCATTTATTCTTTGCAGACAGTGTGTTAAAGGACACAGGCTTTGCTGAATTATTACCCGATCCCGATGTGGTGATCTTCGATGAAGCGCATTTACTGCCGGATATCTGCGTCAGTTATTTTGGCCAGCAATCCTCGAGTCGCACGATTGATGACTACCTGCAAAAGTTATTGCAGATTTATCAAACTGAGCTCAGCGATACGGGGCAGATTGCCCAATTTTGTCAGCGTTGTTTAGCCAAATTGAGTGACTGGCATAATGGATTGTTTTCTATTGCCGAGTCGGATTGGCGTATGCTGCTTGGCAATAAGTCAATTGCGCTAGCATCATGGGATTTACTCGCAGAGTTGACCGCGCTGCAAAAACTCTTGCTCGCCCATGTGGGGCGCAGTGAGTTATTAGATGATATTGCCGTTAAACTGGCGGACCTTAACCATAAGCTCAATCAGTTTTTCCAATGTGACAATCCACAGGCTGCCTATAGCGTTGAATTTGGTAGCCGTTTTGTGATGCTACGGATTTCACCGATTAATATTGCCCGCGAATGTCAGCAGTTATTTGTGGCCAATACCAGTTGGATTTTTACCTCGGCAACCTTACAAGTGAACCGCAGCTTAGCGCATTTTGCCAAGGAGTTAGGGATCAGTGAGGCCAAGGCGCATATTTTGGATAGTCCCTTTGATTATCCGCGTCAGGCGTTATTTTGTGTGCCGAGGCAATTGGGCAATGTGGCGAATCAGCAGCAAGCAGTCAAACAGTTAGTCGATGTATGTGTCAAAGCGATTGAGGCAGCGCAGGGGCGAACCTTTATTTTGTTTACCAGCCATAAAATGCTTGAGCAAACGGCGTTGGCATTGCGAACTCGGACTCAATATCCGTTGCTGGTGCAGGGCCAAGCGGGTAAACAGAGTTTGCTCACAAAGTTTCGCCAACTGGGCAATGCGGTATTACTTGGCACCAGCAGTTTTTGGGAGGGGGTAGATGTGCGTGGCAAGTTATTAAGCTGCGTGATTATTGATAAATTGCCGTTTGTCTCGCCCGATGAGCCGCTTTACCGTGCCCGCGCCGACAATATTAGCCGTCAGGGCGGCGATCCTTTTACTCAAGTGTCATTACCTCAGGCGATTATTGCGCTCAAACAAGGGGTTGGACGTTTGATCCGTGACGAAAAGGACTGCGGCGTATTAATCCTGTGTGATAATCGGATTGTGAATCGCGCCTACGGACAGGCATTTTTAAACTCCCTGCCGCCGATGGCGCGCACCCGTGATTTAGATAAAGCCTTGGCGTTCTTGAGAACAATACCTTGATACTCGTCTTATGGTTTACTTGGGATGCTTAAATTTTTTTATTTTAATGGAATATGAGCGAAGTATTCAGTTGTTAGATATACATTAAGGCGATACAAACGGGGATAAAAAATGCCACCTGTGAGCAATAGATGGCAAACACCCTTGGAGGTGGGTCAAGTGGCATCCTGCCAAATGGTTCCATTCAAAACAAGTTATTCTTCGGCTTTTGGCTTTAGATTTTTAGTGAGTTAATGGCATGCTTTGCAGGCATCAGCAGGTGCTTTTTCTTCATGAGCGATATGGCAATTTGTGCATGTTAAAACGCCATCATGCTTAGTATGAGCTTCACCTGCGAGTGTTTTCATTTCGCCATGGCATGATACACATTGCTCATTTTCAAAAACATAATCCGCAGAAGGTGTTTTATCCTTATGGCATGATTCACAGTCTGATCTTTCTGAATGGCTGTCGGCAAGAGATGCCGCCATTAAACTAGTAGAGAAACACAGTGCACACATGAGCATCATCTTTTTAAGCATGTTATTTTCCTTCTTTTATTGTGGGTTAAATTATCATTCTTAAGCCAGCAAATAAGCTCTTATTCGATCATAAAGAGCTAGTGGCGCAATATAAGCAATGTGCAAACATTGCTTTTTTAAATGTCTAATTAGTATTTCTCTTGAAACTTATACCGCTGTTTTATTATTAATGTGTACTGAAATACATTAGGGCTTAACAGAGTTTATTAAGCTTAAATTAATAGTTTTTTGAGATTTAACTTGGCTTCTTGAATGTATAATAGATTTTTAAGGTGACAAAACGTTGATCGTTATCAAAGGTGAATGGATGAATACTTTTTTAGTTTAAAAGTATGATCAAGATTTTATTGTGGGGGCGATAAATTCGATAATCCAAATCTAAATTTTAAAATTTAGATTTTATTTTAATTTATTTAGGAATTCTAAATTATAGAAATGAATTAATTAGGGATTAACCAGATGACGATTCGTTATTTAAGCAACAAGGGTGCTTGGCTCCCTTGTTGCTTAGCTCTTCAACGATTAGATTTTTAAACCCACCATCAGCTGGTCCAATTGTCCCGCGGTGGCTTGCAACTCATCACAACCCGATACCGATTGGTTCGCCGATTGCTCGACATCGTGGGATTGATTGCGAATTTCCATCAGATTGGTCGCGATTTCGTTAGCTACGGCTGATTGTTCTTCCGCAGACGTGGCAATCAACACACTCATTTCGAACACGCGGCTGCTATGGTGGGCAATCGACTCGAGATCTTTACCCGTTTGCAGTACATGCTGTTTGCCTTCACTTGCTTGACTCACGGTGCGAGACATCACTTGAGTGAGGTTACGTGTGCCTTGTTGCAGCGATTCGATCATCGATTTAATTTCAACCGTTGCAGCTTGCGTGCGGCCAGCAAGGGTTCGTACCTCATCGGCCACTACCGCAAAACCGCGACCCTGTTCGCCGGCACGCGCCGCTTCAATCGCGGCATTGAGGGCGAGTAGGTTAGTTTGTTGCGAGATAGCATTAATGGTCGAAACCACCTCATCAATCTTACTGGCGTTGTCGTTGAGGGTATTGACCGCATTTGATGCAGCAGAAATCTCATCCGACAGCACATCAATTGCGCTTACTGTGGTTTCAATATCCTTAGAACCCGCATTAACCTGTTGATTCGCCTCTTGGGTTTCGGCGGAGGATTGCTCGGCGTTGCGCGCCACTTCTTTTACCGCAGCGGTCATTTCTTCCATCGCCGTGGCTAAGGAGTCGAGGTGCTGACGTTGATTGACAGCAAGGGCTTGTCCTTGCTGAGCCGTACTTCTAAAAGATGAAACCACTTCGCGGATCTTGCTGGTGGATTCTGCTATCTGCTTCACCAAGTTGTGCTGGCGCTCGACTAGCGTGTCGATACTGATAGCTAAGATGCTGAACTCATCTTTGACTTCGAAGAAGTTTAATCGGCCTGTCAAATCCCCAGACGCCGCGCGTTTAAGTGCCATGACTGTGGTGTAGAGTGCACCGCCAACGAAGGTAGAGATGTAGTAGCTAAACAGGAAGAGCACGAATAACAGCACTGCCATCAGGCTGTAGACTAAGATATTGTCATCGGCTAAAAGGGCGTTAAGTTGACGATCATCGACGGGAATGATGGTCAGCATATTTTGATCATTAACCGAGCTAACAGCCCGATTAGGTGAACTGCTGGTATCAATACCACCACCGCTGCGCGCAAGGGTTTGTGCGCGGCTATCAGCCTCAGAAACTGTAACAATCTGAACATTCTGTAAGCCTTGGCTCAGCTGATTAGGTAAATTTTGGCGTTCTTGCTCGGGTAGCTTGCTAGAAATCTGTGCGGCGAGTTGATTGATTTTCTGGGAAGTGTCTTGGAGCCCATGCAAATGGCTTTCAAGCAGGGTATCCCTAAACTGAGTATTTAAAAATACCGCTAATCCCACAATCATAAACATCGGAACTAGGGCGAGAATTGCAAATTTGGTTTTTAAGGTCATGTGGATAAGGTATTGATCTATCCAGCGAAATTTAACTTCTTTCATTAGCGCCTCGATAAATTGGGCTGTGACCAAATGGATATCGGTCGATTTGCCATAGACTTTATGTTTTTCTGCTTAGTAAGCTGTTGCTTGTATTATTGTTGTCCAATTGCGGCATTTTTGTTTGTTTTGCAGCAATTTTGGCAAGGTACAAACATAAGTTTACAGTTTAGTTACATGTGTCGCCAGTGGTTAGTGCGTGATCACGTGACTGCTGTAAAAATCGACAAATGTCTTTCCAAGGCGATCAACTTGGAAGGTTTGTTGGGATAACACATGAATTTGCATGATAAAAACCCCGAATAAGCCCTAGTAATATGCCGCTCGCTCGCGTAAAATTTCTCTCCTTTTATTTCGTTATAGCTAGCAAAGCGTCTGGCATTAACGCCCGATAACCTGAGCACCGAAATAGCCTGAAAGTTTGGCGCCCATAGCACTTGTTTATCAAGCGCGACTATGCAGTGGAAGAGAAAATGCAGCAGTTAACTGAGATCGTAGAACAAGCCTTAGTCATTATTGACCAGGCCAGTGATCTAAAAGCACTGGATGATATCCGTGTCGATTACCTAGGTAAGAAAGGTAAGATCACCGACATGATGAAAATGATGGGCAGCTTAAGTCCTGAAGAAAAACCCGCTTTTGGTCAGGCGGTCAATGATGCGAAACAGGCCATTCAACAGAAATTAACTGAGCGCATCGACGTCCTGAGAAGTGCAGAGCTAGAAGCTAAATTAATTGCCGAAAAGATTGATGTGACGCTACCTGGCCGCACTATCGAAATCGGCGGTTTACACCCAGTGACGCGCACCATTGAACGTATCGAAACCTTTTTTGGGGAATTAGGGTTTTCGGTAAAACAAGGCCCTGAAATCGAAGATGATTTCCATAACTTCGACGCCTTGAATATCTCTGAGCACCACCCAGCGCGTGCCGACCACGATACGTTTTATTTTAATCCTAAACTGATGCTGCGTACCCAAACCTCGGGCGTGCAAATTCGTACTATGGAAACGGAAAAGCCGCCACTACGGATTATTTCACCGGGTCGTGTGTATCGTAACGATTACGACCAAACTCACACACCAATGTTCCACCAAGTGGAAGGTTTGCTGGTCGATGAAAACGTTAACTTCGCCGAATTAAAAGGCGTGTTGCATGATTTCCTGCGTAACTTCTTTGAGGAAGATTTGCAGGTGCGTTTCCGTCCTTCTTACTTCCCATTCACTGAGCCTTCAGCCGAAGTGGACGTAATGGGTAAAAACGGCAAATGGTTAGAAGTGTTAGGCTGCGGTATGGTGCACCCAAATGTGCTGCGTAGCGTGGGCATCGATCCAGAAAAATACTCTGGTTTTGCTTTTGGTATGGGCGTTGAGCGTTTAACTATGCTGCGTTACGGCGTAAACGATCTACGTGCGTTTTTCGAAAACGACCTGCGTTTCCTGAAGCAATTTAAATAACGGAGCTGTATAGCATGAAATTTAGCGAATCTTGGCTTCGTGAGTGGGTCAATCCTGCCGTTAGCCGTGAAGCATTATCCCACCAGATCACTATGGCTGGCCTCGAAGTCGATGGCGTTGATGCCGTGGCTGCCGAGTTTAACGGCGTTGTGGTTGGTGAAGTGGTCGAATGTGGCCAGCACCCCGATGCAGACAAACTGCGCGTGACTAAAGTCAGTGTTGGCAGTGGCGAGCTTATTGATATCGTCTGTGGCGCACCAAACTGCCGTCAAGGCTTAAAAGTGGCCGTAGCAATGGTCGGTGCCGTACTGCCAGGCGATTTTAAAATTAAAAAGGCTAAGCTGCGTGGTATGCCTTCAGAAGGCATGCTGTGTTCATACAGCGAGCTGGGTATTGATATCGATAGCGATGGCATTATCGAACTGCCATTAGATGCGCCATTAGGCACGGATTTACGTGAGTATCTCCAGCTTGATGATGCTGTGATTGAAGTGGATTTAACCGCTAACCGTGCCGATTGCTTAGGCATGGTAGGTTTGGCCCGTGAAGTTGGCGTGTTAAACCGTCAAGCGGTAACCGAGCCACAATGGCAAACCGTGACGCCAACGATTGATGCCAAAGTGGCTATCAATGTGAAGGAAACCGCAGCTTGCCCACGCTACTTAGGTCGTGTGGTGAAGAATGTGAACGTGAAAGCGGCTACGCCATTATGGATGCAGGAAAAACTGCGTCGCAGTGGTATCCGCTCAATCGATCCTATCGTCGATATCACTAACTTTGTGTTGGTTGAATTCGGTCAACCTATGCACGCCTTCGACCTTGCCAAACTGACTGGCGACATCCAAGTGCGTTTAGGTAATGGCGAAGAGAAAATCACCCTGCTCGATGGCAGCGAAGTGACTATTCCAAACGACACTCTAGTGATTGCCGACGATGCGCGTCCATTAGCGCTTGCTGGCGTGTTTGGCGGTGAATATTCGGGTGTGAGCGACACTACCCAAGACATACTGCTTGAATGTGCGTTCTTCGCGCCGTTAGCGATTATGGGTAAATCACGCCGTTTAGGTTTGCATACCGATTCATCACACCGCTTCGAGCGTGGTGTTGACCCAGAGATGCAACACAAAGTCATGGACCGTGCGACTCGCTTAGTACTGGATATTTGTGGCGGTGAAGCTGGCCCTGTGGTTGAAGCTAAATCTGACGCTGACTTACCAAAACCTGTGCAAATCTTATTGCGTCGCAGCAAGTTAGATAAAATTCTCGGTCACCATGTTCCCGATAGCGACGTGGTTGAAATCCTCGAGCGTTTAGGTTTTAGCGTAGTCGCAGGTGAGGGGTGCTGGCAGGTTACGACCGCCACTTACCGCTTCGATATGGCGATTGAGGAAGACTTAATCGAAGAAGTGGCCCGTATCTACGGTTACAACAACATTCCAAACGTTGCGCCCGTGGCGTCACTGCGGATGTCAGACCATAAAGAAACCGACTTAAGCCTCAAGCGCGTACGTTCGCTGTTAGTGGCCCGTGGTTTCCAAGAAGCTGTGACTTACAGTTTCGTCGATCCTAAGCTGCAAAATCTGGTTCACCCAGGTGAGCAAGCCATGGTGTTACCGAACCCGATTTCTAGCGAAATGTCGGCCATGCGGTTGTCGATGTTCACTGGATTATTGACTGCGGTTGGCTACAACCAAAGTCGTCAACAGGGTCGCGTGAGACTTTTTGAAACTGGCCTGCGCTTTGTTCCTGATATTCATGCAGAATCCGGTGTAAGACAGCAAGCAATGCTCGGTTGCGTCATTACAGGGCTTCAAAATGACGAACATTGGTCAATGGAATCGAAAACCGTTGATTTTTTCGACCTTAAAGGTGATTTAGAAGCAATTATCGGCTTGACAGTTTCCGCATCAGAATTTAGCTTTAGAGTAGCGACGCATTCTGCTCTTCATCCAGGGCAATGTGCTGAAATATTGAGAAATGATCGAGTGATCGGTCATATAGGTGCTATCCATCCTAGTTTGGAGAAGCCTTTTGGACTCAATGGTAAAACCATCGTTTTTGAGTTGGAATTGGATGCTTTATTGCATACCAGTTTACCGCTAGCCCAAGCTGTATCTAAGTTCCCGGCTAATCGTCGTGACATCGCAGTAGTCGTAGATGAAAGTGTATCTGCAGGCGATGTAATGAAATTGATAAGAAAAGTTGGCGAAAATCAGTTGGTTGGCATAAACTTGTTCGATGTATACTTAGGTAAAGGTGTTGAGCCCGGCAAGAAGAGCTTGGCGATAGCACTTACATTACAAGACACTACTCGTACACTTGAGGAAAAAGAGATCGCTGAAACTGTAGATTCAGTTGTTTCTGCCCTGAAGACCGAGTTCAACGCATCGTTGAGGGATTAAAGTATGGCACTTACCAAAGCCGAAATGGCAGAACATCTTTTTGAAACACTCGGTATAAACAAGCGTGTAGCCAAAGAGATGGTTGAGTCGTTCTTTGAAGAAATTCGAGGCGCACTTGAAAGTGGTGAGCAGGTCAAGTTATCTGGCTTTGGCAACTTTGACCTTAGGGATAAGAATCAAAGACCGGGAAGGAACCCAAAAACAGGCGAGGATATCCCGATTTCCGCTCGCCGTGTCGTGACCTTCCGTCCCGGCCAGAAACTGAAAACTCGCGTAGAAGCTTCTAACGCGGGCAAGTAATTTTAGATGTTCGACAGTAAAGCCACTCCTTCGTGAGTGGCTTTACTATTTTCTTTTTATGGTGAATGGCTTTTCTACTGTCTGAGGTGATTTCTTTGTCAAGACAGCCCAAACATTTTGACCGACGTTTTCAACTGGCGTTATTGCACCCTAAATATTGGGTTACTTGGTTGGCGATCGGTCTATTAGTGATTTTTGGGATCATGCCCGCGTGGCTGCGTGATCCTATTGCTAGAACCTTGGCCAAACTGGTGGCGCCTATTGCGAAAAAGCCGATAAGTATTGCCAGGGCGAACTTAAAGGCGTGTTTCCCTGAAAAATCCGCCGCAGAAATAGAAGCCTTAATTGATGACAACGTGCAGAACTTCGTATTAGTGCTGTTATCGCAAGGTGAGCTGTTGGTACGATCTAAGGCGCATTTACGCCGCCGTGTGAATTTGATGGGCTTTGAGCATGTACAAGCGGCGCAAGCAGTAGGGCAGCCGGTGATATTTATCATGCCCCATGTGTGGCCTATTGATTATGCTGGGCTGAGGTTAAACCTCGACTTGCCCATGGTCACTATGGCAAAGGCCCATAAAAACGCGTTATTTAACTGGTTTAATAATCGGGTACGTAGCAGTTGTGGTGGCCACGTTTATATGCGAGAGGCCGGAATTCGCGCCTTATTAGCAGAGCTTAAGCAGAACAATAGCTTTTTCTACCTGCCCGATGAGGATTTAGGCCCTGATCAGAGTGTGTTTACCCCGTTTTTAGGCACAGTCAAAGCGACATTACCCGTAGTTGGCCGATTGGCTCAGGCGGGAAATGCCCAAGTGCTACCGGTGAAAATTGGTTATAATCAAGCTTCACGCCAGTTTGATTTAACTGTGATGCCCGCCATTGCCGCCGAAGACATGGTCGGTAAGGAAAACGAGGCGTTAGCACTGAATAAAGCGGTTGAGAAAGTGATACTCGCTTATCCAGAGCAGTATATGTGGTTCCTAAGATTGCTAAAGACTCGCCCTGAAGGGCAAGCCTCAATTTATCAGTAAGCGTTTATCGCTTATGGTAAACCCGAATAAAAATGGCTTTTAGTGTGTAGACTTAAAGCCATTTTTATCACTGAAGCCGTGCTTATAATCGATTAAATATCCTCTGCTTGCTCCATTTCGAGCTGCATCAGCAGCATATCTTCACCCTCTAATACCCGCGTATGATAACTGTTACAGGCGGGGCACACGATTGAACGTTCATCGAGCACCGACTCTTGTTGGCAATCTGCACATTTGATCACCAGTGGCTGTAGTGTCATACAAAGCTCGGCTTCGCGGCAGATCCCATCGAGTTTAAAGGTCTCAAACGCCGTTTGAAGTAGGGTGGGTTCGACACCGCTCATTACGCCGAGTTTGATTGCTACCCGAGTAATTTTAGTTGCTTGATTTGCCCGTGCATGTTGTTCGCACTGTTCAATTAAGGCGCTTACTATAGAATACTCGTGCATTAACAAATCCTTGGTAGCAGTTCACCTTGAGGCAAGTCTAAGTAACGTTTGGTATTCCATGGCGTTCTTAAGATCACTTTTCCGGGTAATTCGTCGCTGACAGTGCCAATAATTGCCGCGCTTTCGCAGTGACCAAAACGTTGCATAATTTCCAACGCACCAAGGGCGATATCGTTGGGAACGGCCAAGATAAAGGTGCCTTCATTGGCTAAATCCATTGGCTCAAAGCCATAGAGTTCACATAAGCCTTTGACCTCATCACAAACTGGGATGCTCGCCTCATTGACTGTGATGCCGACATTGGCGGCAACGGCCCATTCATTTAATACGGCAGAGAGCCCGCCGCGGGTGGCATCGCGCATAGCATGCAGTGGAATATTAGCAGCGATCAATTGCTCTACGACTGGCCAGAGCGTGGCACAATCGCTTTGTAGCGCGGACTCGAGGGTAAGACCCTCACGCGCCATCAAAATAGCCGCGCCATGGCAGCCGACATCACGGGAGACAATAATCGCATCGCCGGGCGCGACATTGGCCGCCGAGATATTCGGACGTAAAATACGCCCAACGCCTGAAGTATTGATAAATAAGCCATCGGCGCAGCCCTTAGGTACTACTTTGGTGTCGCCACAAACAATTCTAGCCCCACTTTGTTTCAGCTCTTTGGCCATACTGCGTACAATTGTGGTTAAGTCTTTGAGCGAAAAACCTTCTTCGATGATCACACTACAGCTTAAATATTGAGGCTCAGCACCCATCATGGCGAGATCGTTAACAGTGCCAGCAATCGCCAGCTTACCGATATCACCACCGGCAAAAAACAACGGAGATACAGTGAAAGAGTCCGTCGTAAAGGCCGTCGCACCCTGTAATTCAAGTTTTGCGGCGTCTTCTTCGCTACGCAAAATCGGGTTATCGAATTCGGCAAAAAACAGATCGCGGATGAGTTTATTCATCTCTTTACCGCCACCACCGTGGCTGAGTTGAATCGCTTTCTCTTTGGTTGATACATCAGCCATGATGTTGCTCCTTGCTATCGATGCCTTGATAGCGGTAATAAGCATTACAAGCGCCTTCGGAGCTGACCATGCAGCTACCGAGAGGGGTTTCGGGATTGCAGCCGCGGCCAAAGACTTTGCAGTCCTTCGGTTTGGCGAGTCCACGTAGAATATCGCCGCACTGGCAAGCCTTATGATCATCAATTTCTTTGACGGGTAATCTGTCTTTAAAGCGCAGCTCTGCGTCCCTGTGGGCGTATTCATCCCTTAATTGCAGCGCCGAGTTGGGGATTGGTCCAAGCCCGCGCCAACGAAATTGCGGTCTGATCTGGAAAAACTGTTCAACTTTTGCCTGTGCGGCAAGATTACCTTGCTCAGATACAGCGCGGCTGTATTGGATATCGAGTTCTGCCTTGCCTGCGGCCTTTTGACGCACGATACGCAGGATAGACTCCATAACATCCACGGGCTCAAAACCAGAGACTACTACCGGTGTGCCGTATTGCTCTACGGCAGGGCGATAGATTTTGGCGCCACTGATCACACTGACGTGTGCTGGGCCAATAAAGGCATTGACCCTCGCATTAGGATCGTGCATCACGGCATCAATTGCGGGTGGGACTAATACATGGTTGATATGAAAAAACAAATTCGCCAGCTTTTCCTGCTCGGCCAGTTGCAACAATATTGCCGTCATTGGGGTGGAAGTTTCAAATCCAATGGCGAAAAACACCACGGTTTTATTTGGGTTATCACGGGCAATTTTGAGCGTGTCTAAAGGATCATAGATAGGTCTGATATCACAGCCTTTGGCTCTGAAACTGGCAAGTGAACCTTGGGAGCCGGGGACGCGGATCATATCGCCTAGCGTCACTAAAATCACATCTTCCTGCTGGGCAAGCACTGCGGCTTGATCGATCCGCTCTTTAGGCATAATGCATACAGGGCAACCGGGGCCGTGGATAAACTCAATGTTATCCGGCAGCAAATCCAGTAAGCCGTATTTCATTATGGTGTGGGTATGGCCGCCACACACTTCCATAATGTTGATTTGTTGATCGAGTGAGTGAGCGACCTGGGCAATATCCTTTGCAAGCGAGGCAATGGTTTGGGGATCGCGAAAGCCTTGATAAAGTTGTTTTAATTCAAGCATGTTCAATCCTTGTCGCAGTGTATCGTCTGTGCTTTGCGATAGTTTACAACTGCGGCTGTTGCTTAATGCGTGGTTTCATTTTCAAGTTTTGCGACTATCTCTTGATATAATTCAAGGCTTTGCAGAGCATCATTGCGATCAATTTTATTCATCACAAAACCGATATGAATGAGCACATAATCACCAATAGCCAAGGGTTCAGTCATAAGATGGCTGCTGACATCGCGTCTTACGCCTAAGGTATCGACGGTTACAGATTGGCGCTCGTTATCAACTGCTACCACTTGTGAGGGGATTGATAGGCACATTATTGTGGCTCTCCCACAGTGTTTCGGCGCAAATTTTCATTTAGCCAAGCGGCAACGGCATGCATGGAATCGCCATCTTTAATGGAGACTTCGAGTATTTGAGTGTCGGGATTGAGTTTTTTAAGCTGGGCTTTGGCCTCGTCGACACTGAAATCGAAGTAGGGTAATAGGTCACATTTTGTGATCAGAACCAGGTCAGCACGGCGGAACATTACTGGATATTTTTCAATCTTATCATCGCCTTCGGGAACGGAGAGCAGCACGATATTTTTATGGGTGCCCACATCATAACTGGCGGGGCAGACGAGGTTGCCCACGTTTTCCACAAAGCAAATATCTAACCCTTCCAGCGGCAAGTGATGCAAAGCACCATGCACCATAAAGGCGTCAAGGTGGCATGCACTGCCAGTTTGAATTTGATGGGCTGTAATGCCCTTTGCGATTAAGCGGTCAGCATCACGGGAGGTCTCTAAATCGCCTTCAATAACGGCGTAATTAAGTTTTGTGTACTCTTTTAAGTGCTCAAGCAAGGTCGTTTTGCCGCTACCTGGGCTACTCATTAGATTGAAGGCGGTAATATGGTGAGCCTCGAAATGGGCACGGTTGTGGGCAGCTTCTACATCATTTTTATCGAGAATTTTATGGATCACCGACAAGGTTTTTTTATCGTTAAGCTGAGGATTGGTATGCAATTCCTGATGTTTATGGCTGTGTTCGTGGGAATGACCTGTATGGTGATCATGCCCTTGTTGAATCGCAGAGTGGCGGGGTAGAGAGCAGCCGCAGTCTTTACACATCTTGTCATTCTCCTTGTTCTCGTCACAGATTTGAGCTGTTGTCCGAACAATATGGTGATGCTATCGAATAGGGTTAATTTGATTACGCTAATGTTAAGTGTGATACAAATCCTTAAAGGAATCTTTGATGTTCGTCAGGTTATTAGGTCGTTTTGACCCTGATCAATCAGATTTTGGCCATTTGGTCACGGCGCATATCAAGCTCTACGAAGATATGTCATAGCAGCGGTTTATTTGTGGTTTTTATCCCATTGCCTCTTGATGAATTCCATACCAAAGCTGGCCAAGGGCGATACCGCCATCGTTAACGGGATATGTTGTGGGGAGCACGGTATGCCCTTGAGATGAAGTTTACTGAGGCAATATTCGAGCAGATATTGGTTTTGAAATACTCCGCCACATAGCGCAATGGGCAGTGATGGATAGCGCGCAGCATAACTACAAATAGCATCTCCAAGACTATGCAAAAACGCGCGGGCGATAATGTCTTGCCTGTAGGAGGAAAGTGGCGCCTCAGTGATGTGCACGATAAGCTGTTTAAACAGTTGGCTACTACACCAAACTTGCACTTGTTGCGGGTCATCCTCTGATGAACAGAGCGGTAAATTGAGGATAAGTGGCGGTAAATGTTGTTTATCGGCGCGTCTTGCTGCGGCTTCTATCAGCATACCCGCTTGGCCTTCAAATTGTGTGGTGTCAATCAATCCTAAGGCGCAGGCGAGGGCATCAAATAATCGGCCAACCGATGAGCTTTTAATCGTATTGCCACTTTGCCAGATCCGGTGCAAATTGCTTAACGTTAAGGGTGTCAGGCTTTTTAGGATCGGTAACTCTAAGGTTTGTACCGCCGCTAAACTCATTTGTTCAAACAGCAGTGCCAGTAATAATCGCACAGGCTGTTTTATTGCTTGCTCACCGCCCAGTAGGGAGATGGCTTCAAAATGGGCTAAGCGCTCTGCTTTGTCTAACGTGGTTAATAACACCTCACCGCCCCAGAGACTGCCATCATTGCCAAGACCAGTACCGTCAAAACTAAAGCCTAATACCGGATCTTGGTATTGATTGATGGCCATGACGCTAAGCACGTGGGCATGGTGATGTTGCACGCTTAAGGTTTGGATTGAACCAGAGGCTCCACTCTGTGTATCAAGGCTTTTTTGTTGCTGCGCCTCTGCCCAGCGCGATGGTGCATAGTCTGGGTGCTTATCATGGACAATCAGCTTGGGACTGAAATGATACAGACGCGCAAAGGTGCCTAAGGTGCGCTCGAAATACTGCTCGGCACTGACACTAAAAAGATCGCCAATATGCGGACTTAAAAATACATTTGCACCAAATCCGAAAGCGATAGCATTTTTTTGCTGTGCTCCCACGGCGAGGATTGAGCGTGTTAATGGTGCTGTTAATGGAAAACTTAATGGCGCATAACCCCGCGCTAGACGCAGCACTTGCACCTGCGGCGTACTGCCATTTGGTTGTTGAATAAGTTGCACAACACTGTCATCACAGCCGTTGAGTATCGGTCGGTTATGATCGACGATGGCATCCACCACATGCCCAAGTTGGCTGATAAGCGCATCGCAATCGGTGATTATTGGCTCGCCCGACACATTGGCGCTGGTGGCCACTAGCGGGCCATTAAATTGGCTAAGCAGTAAGTGATGCAGTGGCGTATAAGGTAAAAATACACCCAGCTTGGGGATATTGGGTGCGATTTCGGTGCTTAGGTCATGCTCATCCAACGCTTGCATCAATACGATGGGCCGTTCCGGCGAGCTTAAGGTTTGCCACTCCGCCTCCGTGCCCGTAACGTACTGTTTTGCCATTTCAATACTCGGCATCATTACCGCCAGCGGCTTCGCCTTACGCTGTTTGCGCTGCCGTAGTTGACTCACTGCGTGGCTGTTTCTCGCGTCACACATCAAGTGGAATCCACCGAGCCCTTTTATGGCGAGGATGTGTCCTTGTGCAAGCATATTGGCCGCGGCGGACAATACCGCCATGCTGTTGTCTTGCGAGTGGAGTGAGGGCGTCAGAGCGATTAATTCACCCTTAGGCGTTTTTAAACTCAGCTGTGGACCACATTTGGGGCAACTGACGGGCTGGGCGTGGTACCTGCGATTTAATGGATCTTGATAGGCTTTGGCGCAGTCGGGGCACATGGCGAAATTCGCCATGGCGGTATGATGGCGATCATAGGGTAAGGCATTGATAATCGTGTATCTTGGGCCGCAATTGGTGCAATTAGTAAAGGCATAGCCAAAGTGGCGATCCTGTGGATTGTGCATATCGCTTAGGCAATCCTGGCAGGTACTCTTGTCGGCCGACACGGCAACGAGTGCTGCTAAGCTAGGGTCTTTTGTTTCATCACTTTGGCTATCGCTTTGGCTATCACTTTGAATAATATCGAAGCTGGTCTCTTCAAGCTTTAGCGTTAACTGACTATGGATAATCTGATCGATGCGCGCCAGTGGCGGCGGATTGGTGGTCAACTCACGAACAAAGCTATCCAACTGAGCGGCGGGGCCTTGCAGCTCAATCATCACGCCCTTGGCATTATTGAGTACTGTGCCAGTGAGTTGCAAATCAGTTGCCCAGCGGTAGACAAAAGGCCGAAAGCCCACGCCTTGTACTATGCCAGTGATATGCAGTTGGCGACGTTCAATCATATCCTGTTGGTTAGCGGATGAGGCTGCTTGTTTCAATTTCAGTCTTCTTTTAGGTTTGGCTGCAACATTAGAAGATAACAATCTATCCTCTAATGTTGCGATATCTCTGGAGCAAACACGAATGTTAAGTATTTATCCAAGGGTGTTTAATTGCCGCTGCTTAACATACAGCGCACCTACAGCAAGGTTATCTCCCTCTAAGTCGAGACTACGATTAACCAGTAACGGGAAGTTTTTACCTAAGCGTAAACTCATGCGTTTACAGAGGGTTTCGTTAGCTAACTCATTACCCGCTAAAGCAATTGTCTGAACTCCAATATTTAAGTCTATATGCTCAAGCCAATTGGCAAGATAATCGGCGAGGGAGTCCTGCATCGCAAAAGCCAGTTGGCTTGGATCGCTGTGGCCAGCCACTCTAAAGCTCAACAGTGTGCCAAGGGTTTTGCACCAACTAAGGCTTCGATGGGCTTCGCCTTTGGTGAGAGGGTAATCGATGCGCGGTGCATTAGCGCCCTGATAACGCATGGCTGCCGCCATGAGAGCATCGCTCAAATAGTCTTGTGACTGGGTTTCTTCCTGCGGGTTCAAACCAATCAATATCGCGGCAATTGCCCATAGGCTCTGAAGATTATCGCGTCTGCCGTGGAGTTTTAGACTGAGCAGTTTTAAATAATCTTCAGGAAACAGACTTTTAAATTTTTGCGCCACCGCTTTTTGTGGGCTGCTGTCGAGCCTGTGGAAAATGTCATATCCATTATCGGGCAGCTCAGGCAGGGCAAAAAACAGTGAAGTGTCGCCTTTATTATCGCAGGTGACAATTTGGCTCGGATGATCATGGCTTAAGTAAATCACCGCCGCATTTTTGGCTTGCTTATGGCTGGTAAATTTACCATTTAGCAGTGCAGCAAAGAGCGCTGCATCGGTAATTGTATGATCTTCTTGATCACCTTCGTAATTCGTCTCTTTCTCTACAGAGGATAAGACTTGTACGCTAAGAGTGCCTTGGTGCGAGCGTGTTTTTTTATGCGCTTGCCATTGTGCTGTAAAACCGAGAAAGCGAATTTCTTCCCTTAACGGCTCCGGCGCATTGAAATGTTTGCTGATGTTATTAGCATTGTCTCCATCTTGGTGGGACAATTGGGCCCATGCGCCATCAACCCAAGCTAATTTGGGCCTATGGTGCTGACCTTGAAGATAAACCCAATCAATCCCTTTTTGCCGCAAAATTTCGCTAAGGACCGCTACCACGCGACTATAGCCAAAACAAATATCGTATAGCGGCGCGAACAGTTTTTGGTGATCTTGAATGGGTCTTGCGCAAATAAGCGGTTTTTCAATGCTGGATAGCGCAACGACTTGATGATCCTTTAAGCAAAAATGTGCATTTAAGGTGTTTGGATTACAGATCAGCAGTTGTGGTCTGCTGGCATCGCGAGCAAACGGCTCAAGGCTTAACTCTATACCTTCACAGCTTAACGCTAATGAGCCTTGGGTTATTAACTGCTCAGCCATGGCTTTAAGGTCGGTTAGCGTGAGGGCTTTTTGGGCAGGGGTTAAGCGGGTTTCACCGTGGCAACAGGAACAGGTTAAATCAATGGCACCAAATTGCGCCGCTTGATTATCGCCAAACAGGGGATAACATTGCTGGCAAAAAGCGGCAACCGATTTATCCATTTGGGGCTCTTGAGTCTCCAAAAAGGTACGCTGGCCTTGTGGCTCATCGATAACTTTAATGCCTGAGTCAACCAACCAGACAGACATTAAAAAGTCAGCGGCAATCGCATCGGCCAATTGCTCTAGCGGCGCTTGTTCACCTTGGGCTTCAATAAAATAGGTTTGTGGACCAAAATCATTGTGGTTGTCGCAACCAATGCTAATATTCAGCGCATCATAATTTAGGTATTCATTACATAAATGCGCATATAAGGGCACCTGACGTGAGCAGGTAAAATCAAATCTGATGTTTTTCATCTTCTCTATTTTCACCAAGAGTGACGCCACGTTTATAGGAGTCGGGGATCAGCGAGTCGATACTATGATCGGCAATGCGTGTCGCAGTGAATCCAAGGGAGGCTAAGTGGGATAACAGGGTGCGCTCCATCAAAGGAACTGCGGATGCAACTTTGGGGGTGAGGCCGAGAGTCATAGGTTCAAGCACGGTTGGGGTAACACCTAATACAAAGGTTTTTGGCCTGTCGCCAACCATTTCCATCATGTTTAGGGTTTGTAGCATTTCGACTTCATGGGCGCTGCCTTGCCAGTCAATTTCCTGTGGGGCTTTATCAAAGTCGAAGAAATAGACCTCGCCCGCTTCAACGCCATTGGCATTGACAGTATCGACCACGATCAAATAATCGTATTGGCAAATAATCGGAATGAGTCCCTGGGCTAAGGTGCCGCCATCGAGCATCTCGAGCTGATGGGACTCGTGCGTAAACTGATAATTCTCAGTGATGTAATTGACAAAATGTACGCCGATGCCTTCATCGGCGTACAGGACATTGCCAATACCCAGTAGCAATATCTTCATTGGACTCCTAGTGGTGTGAGTCTGGTTTCGGGTAGTCGTAACCAGAGACAATTGAGTCAACTGAGTTATGTTTGAAGCGTATCCCTGACCAAACCGCCATATAGACGTGGATAACTACAAAGATAACGAATGCCCAAGTGAGGTAGTGGTGCCAAATCCTAACTTGTGCCAGCCCGCCCATTTGTGCGGTGATCCAAGCTGCACTGCTCCAAAGCATGCCACCTAAACCTTCATGGTAGACATTGGCATACAGTACGAGACCAGTAATACATATCACAAGCGCAACAAAGGAGATTGCTACATAGGTCACAAATTGCAGTGGCCCGTAAACGCCTGCTTTATGTAAATGTCCCATCCAAATGTAAGATTTTAGTTGGGTAATCCAGCTCTTAATGCTCATCACATCACGGAACGAGCGTCGCTCGATATCGCTACGACTGAAAAAATACAAGTAGAAGCGAGCCAAGGTGACTGCGGTTAAGATAAAACCGCAGATCAAATGGGCAAAACGGATCCAACCTTGTACTAATACATCCGTACTTTCGGGCGCCACAAGAAACGGCCAAGCAATATAGAATCCAGTGATCACCAGCACTAAAATCGTCAGTGCCCGTAACCAGTGGAAAATCCGTATCGCAGGACTAAAAACCAGTGTCCGAATGCGGGTTTCAGAATGGTTCATGTTGCGTTCCCTCCCTCGTTGTTATTGACCATTGGGGCTAACACGGAACTCGCTCAATGCCTGACCTTTAAAATCCATCACGTGTACAGAACACGCCATGCAAGGGTCAAATGAGTGAATAATACGTATCACCTCAAGGGGTTTAGTGGGATCTTCCAGTTTCAAACCAATCAGTGAGGCTTCATAGGGGCCTATCTTGCCATTAGCATCCACGGGACCTGCGTTCCAGGTAGTAGGCACCACGGCTTGATAGTTCTCAATGACACCATTTTTGATTCGGATCCAGTGGCTTAGCATGCCGCGGGGCGCTTCAATCATGGCGTGACCCACATACTCTTTACTAGGATCGATATGGGGTTTCACATAGGTGGTTTCATCAGACTGAATGTTTGTTAATAAGGCTTCGAAGGTTTTCAGACCTTCCTGCGCGACTATCACCGTTTGCAGCATCCGTGCAGCGGTGCGGCCTAAAGTGGTAAAGAGTGCTTCCACTGGAAGACCTGTGCGCGTAAGCAGTGCATTGACGGCATCGACAACCACTTTATTGCCACGGGCATAACTGACTAATAAACAAGACAGTGGGCCCACTTCGACAGGTTCACCTTGATAACGCGGTGATTTCACCCAAGAGTATTTACCATCACCATCTAAGGTGGGCAGTTTGCCGTAAACCGTATCCCGCTCAATAAAGCCGGTATAGTTTGGAATGGTGGTGCCATCATACGGATGTTGCGGCGCATCAGCATTGTACCAAGCGTGGCTGACATCCTCGGCAATAAGATCAGGGTTAATATCGCTCACACCTGCTAAATCGCCATTCATAATCACGCCTTGATCGAACATATATTCGCCATTGGCGAGCACAAAGTCATGGGTTGCCATGAAGTTTTTAACATTGACGCCGCCTAGCACGCTAGGCTCAGTGCCAAAGGCTTCGGCTGCCATCACGATATCGGCCTGATAAGCACGCAGGATAAAGTCAGTTACGATTGCGTGTTTTTGCTTCCATTCTTGCAGACGTGCAGGGCTTAACATATCGCGTACAGAAGTCACGCCACCGACAACTAATGATTGAGGATGTGGCTGTTTACCGCCGAATATTGCAAGCATTTCGGCGGCAACTCTTTGTACTTCAAGGGCTTTAAGGTAGTGAGATAGAGCAATCAGGTTTTGTTCAGGGGTAAACTTATAGGTGCCATTACCCCAATAAGCGTTGGCGAATGGACCAAGTTTTCCGGTTTCTACAAAGCCTTTTACGCGCTCTTGCACAGCCCTTAATTCACCTTCTCCAGCGGCGATAGGTTTATCGGTATATTTGAGGGCGACTTGGGCGGCCTTAGCGGGGTCTGCACTGAGTGCTGAAACCACATCGACCCAATCTAAGCCATGGAGATGATAGAAGTGCACTATATGGTCATGCATATAGAGCGATGTTTGCATCAGCGAGCGAAGATACTTTGCATTCAAGGGAATTTGAATCCCTAAAGCATTTTCTACCGCTTCGGTACCACAGCGATAGTGCGAATAAGTACATACACCACAGATACGTTGCACAATGAGGCCCACGTCCATAGGCGTACGGCCTTTGAGAATAACTTCAATACCACGCCATAACGTAGAGGATGACCATGCTTTGTTGATGACATTATTCTCATCAACTTCAACTTCGATACGTAAGTGACCCTCGATACGGGTGATAGGGTCGATAACAACGCGCTTGCTCATGGGTTATTCCTCCAGCGGCTTGGCAAAAATACTGGCAACAGCGTGGGCTCCAATGCCAACGACTGTCGCGCCTAAAATCACCGCACCGACGGTGTCTGCGGTTGCATCCAATCCATGGAGCAGTTGACGACCAAGGGGTTTCTCAAAGTCAGCCATATCATCCCAGAAATTAGGTTCTGAGCAGCCCATACAACCATGACCAGCTAACACAGGCCAACTGGTATGGTGATTGAAGCGTTCAGTGGGGCAGTTGTTATAGGTATAAGGTCCTTTACAGCCCACTTTATAGAGGCAGTAGCCTTCTTTTGCACCGTGATCGCCAAATTCTTCAACGAATTCACCGGCATCAAAACGGCCACGACGTTCACAGTTATCATGTACCCGTGCGCCATAAGCCCATTTTGGACGATTGAACATATCCAGTGCAGGTAATTTGCCGAACATGATGAAGTACATCAAAGTACCGACAATGTTCTTTTCACTTGGTGGGCAACC
>AACY020561296.1_pt1 | contig 46935 bp, 64 predicted proteins | sample 267378 | NCBI WGS metagenome assembly AACY02 (sample SAMN02954345, study PRJNA13694) | marine metagenome | biome: aquatic; feature: ocean; material: water; isolation source: isolated as part of a large dataset composed predominantly from surface... | reverse complement strand
GTCGGGTGTCGCTTCCGATCGCGTAGCGCACGCATACGTGTAATTCGATGCGCCGAGCACGGCGACGAAGATGTGCGCCTTGAACGCAATGCCGCCGGTGCGATCGAGAATCGGCACCGTTTGCCCGGCGTAGTCGGCGAACAACTTCTCGCCGGCGTAATGTTGCTGGGGCATCGAGCGCTTCAACGTCTGGGCCCAGTCCTTGTATCGCTGACAGAACTGCGTGTAGCGCAAGGTCTTCTGGCCGGGGTTCGCGCCGACGTACTCCTCCCACAGCAGTTGCAAGGTTACGCCTTTGCGGCGCAACTCCCGATGAATCCAGGCGCAGTCAGGCTCCATGCGCTTGCCTGCGGCCGTCGTCGGAACGGCGCCGTTGACGAGCAACTGCTCCAGCTCTGCCTCGGACAGCGGCTCGATCTTCGCCCAGTCCAGGCCGGCCGAGGCGGCAAGCTGCAAATATTGGGTAATGGTACCGAGCCCGACGCCGAGCGCGCCGCTCACTTGCCGGTGAGACAGATTACAGGTCCATTTCAGGCGAAGCACATCTTTTATTTTGCGCATGGTCGTCCGGTGAGCCGGCATAGTCGGTTTCTCCCAAAAGGAGCAACCTTAACCGCCGGCCGATTGAGCCATCCGCAGTACCGCCAACCGAAACCGCGCCTTTCGTTTCGGCACGCCGAACACACATTTCGGCGCAGTGAACAGCCGTTTCGGCGGGCTGAACACCGATTTCGGGAAGATGAACACGCGTTTCGGAACGCCGAACACCAATTTCGGAATACCCCGAAACTGTTCGACTTCAAGCGAAACGGCTGTTCACCTTCCTCCGGAAACCCTGTTCGACTTCAACCGAAATCCGTGTTCGGCTTCGCCGAAATACGCATCTCGACGACGGCCACGTTTTCTTCGATCTCGATGTTCCGGAAGGGGCCACGAGGGAAGAGATCACTTCGCTCGCCGACTTGGCTGCATGGGAGATGTGGTACGACGTTGGCCGCACGGACTGCCGGCGGGTCCCTCCGAAGTTTCCTAACTACCCGATCGAGGTGAGGTTCGTTTCGGTGTGGGAGGAGGGAACGACGAGGTCGCGGGCAAAGCTGGACCTTGAGTCTGGGTACGTCTTCGCAATCAAAGCGTCGGATCAGGGCGATCAGTACAAGAAATTGTTGGCCGAGACGATTGAGGTGGGCTCCAAGGCTCTTTCGGTTTCAAGGCGGGACGGCGTCCGCTACTTCGTAAGCCCCGAGGATCTGGGCGAGCTGAAGGTGCAGCGGCAGCCCTCGTGCGAGCCCGGTGCCATCGTTGAGGTGGCCTTCCATGGTGAGATTGCCGTCGGAGCGGTGAAGGCTCAGATCAGCGCCTGGAACGGGGCGGTGGTTAATGTCGCCGGCACGGACTACGGTTTCCACCGCCTGCAGATTGGTCGGACGATGACCTCCAAGCTGCTCGCCGAGAAATACCCTGCAAAGGGATCAATGCCTCATCACCTCACGTATCTTCTGTACCAGCTGCGAGAGACCGAAGTTGGCCGCTTGAGCCGTTCGAGCGAGGTCGCTGTTGCTGACCTTCAGGATCTCGATCGCGGCGCGAGGGCCGTGGTTGCCTCGATGTTGTTCGGGAAGTGCAGTAATGATGCGCGTAATTTCCTGCTGAACGACGAGCATTCGCACGTTCGTAGCTGTGCGGCGATCTCGCAGTCTGAGCTCGTGTCCGCAACCTAACCGCACGGCACATAAAGGAGAATCTGGTGACCTACTCTGCAAAAGATGAAGTCGTAGCGATCCTCGCTGGATACGTCACTACTCATCCCGATCTCGAGATGGTGCTGACTGACGTCGAAGCGTGGCGCAAGGCGGCTGAGGTCGAGCTGGCGGCGCGCAATCTGGGCATCGTCAAGGCAATGTCCGTCGAGGCGCTCCATGCAATCGCAAATGGGGACATCGATATGCCGGCCCTCTACGCTGAAGCTCGTGAGACTCGAGGGTCCCCGTAACTCATTGAAAATCAGCTTCACCGAAGAATCGCCCGCCGTACCGGCCGCCTAGGCCGGCGGCGTGGCGTTCAACGGTCGTGTGACTCGGCAAGGCACTTCCGTCTTCCCGAGCAATCCGCTCCCTCCTTTACCAATCCCTAGTGGATAGAAGGAGAACGTAGTGAATCGTACTGCTCAATCGGAATTTGGAGTTATCTCTGTTTCGCTCGACGTAGGTCCGTCGTATCAGGCCTATAGCCGCGGCGAGCGCTGGAACGGCTGGGAGTGCCCGTACTTCACGATCGAAGAGGCGATGAAGCTTTTAGACCATCCGTATCTCCACGGTCTCCGCTACGATGCTGAGAGCGACAAATTCATCATGGCCGATGGTGACGGCGAGGATTTGTACCAGAGGGTCTTTGCTGCTGAGGTTGTGCGTGTCGACGGCAACCCGATCAAGGTGTATGCGATCGGTGCATGCGGGTGGTGCTGGAACAAGGCCGACTGAGAAAACTCTGTATGCAACATACGCCCGCCGGCAATCGAAGAGGTCCGGCGGGCCCTTTCGTTGACTAACTCGAGCAGGTCAACGCAGGCGTCGACTGTAGATTAAATTGAGCGGACTGCCGGCATCCTGTCGGGGCAGTCCTTTTTGATGCACGCGTCGATCGCCTGAACGTGGCGGCCGTTTGAGACCTCAGCAGTAAGGGCTGCAGAGGCGGCAGATGCAACGGCCGGCCGGTGCGCGGAAGTACCAAACGGAAACCCGCGGGCGATCGCCTCGAGGAGGTGCTGATTCACAATCTGAGGAAATTTTGCGCTAGAGGTAGTGGCATCTCAGTTGATGCCAATCTGAGCAGCTGCATGGCAATACCTTCGTGTACGGTCAGCACACCGGCGATTAAATTCGACAGGGTCGAAGGTCATTCTGCAGAGGTTGGCGCTGCGCCGTGGCAGCCCGCCGGCAGGCGTGGAAGGTCTCCGGTTGACAGGATAGCGGGCGCCATGTTGGCGCGCAATGGCCCAAGGAGCATTTTGAACGAGGAGAGGGGTGAAACTTTCCATCGCTTTGCCGTATACATAGGTGATGGCGCCCGGCGAGTACGTTGGGCCAACACAAAGAGTGAAGAAAACGTGAGCGGGATCGAGATGTGCCAAACACCGGGCGACGAGGCTCCTGCATCGAAGAGCTCCTTGATGATGTGGGTGATCTACGACAACCCGCTCGACACCCCGGGGGCATTTGTCGCACGGAAGTTCATTTCGACGGAGCCGACGGGTGAAGTGCGGGCTGCGTTGAAGATTGAGTATCTCAGGAGATTGCTTCCGGACGGCCTGGTTCGAATGACGCCCGACCCGCGCGATGATCGCGCCGTGGTGGAGGTGTGGTTTTGAGAGTGACCTTCACGCGACCGGGTGAGCGAGTCGCGGCGGTAAGAGGTCGCAGTCTTGGCGCCCCGACACCTTCAACTGCAGGCAAAGGGCGTCGAGAACTAAACGTAGATGGGAGGCCGCAAGTATGGATCCAACTGTCTTCGATGCGGTGCGCTTTCTCGTCAACCAGGCACGTCTCACAGGAATTGGGAGCCTAGCGGCTCTGCGCTCTGATGCGATCGCAGCGGGATTCGTTCCCGACGATGTGGACACCGCGATCGCAGTCTGGGCGGGGTACGAGCGCGGCAAGTGCGCGCCGCCAGTGAACGATTAAGTGGACCACGGGATGGATTACAAGGCTCAAATCGAGCGTGGTATCGAGTTACTGATGCTCTGCGGCAATCTGCAGAACCAGAACGATGGCGTCGATCGGGCTCTGCCTTTTGGGACCGGAAAGGGAAGCGTCTATGACCAATTTGCTTCGGACCTTTCCGTTGCAGTTTCATACATGAGCTCACTGTATAAGCTGATTCCCCAGATGCTCAGTCTCGGTGAACTCGGCAGAAAGCTTGCCACTGAAGGGAAGCTATCGGTCGACTATGGTGAGGACTATTCGACGGCCGCGCTCGCATTTGTCCTACGCGAGTACGGAGTGAGCGGCCATCCCGATGCGAATCTAGCTGCGCCGGAATGCTCAGGACAGCGTGTTTCGGACAAGGGGGGATCGACCGATGGCGGGAGCGGTTCATGACCAACTTGTTGTCCTTGGCGCGAAGTGGCAGAAGCGCCAGGGATTCTCCGTTGTGGCGACAGAGCTTGCCGTGAGGGGAACGGCAGAACAGGCTGACGTCATCAGCTTTAGGTCATCCTGCTCGTGCCTGATTGAGGCGAAGGCTTCGCGATCGGACTTCTTGGCAGACGCGAAAAAGCCCCATCGTGCAGCCGGCGGATTGGGTGTGTATCGGTTCTACCTCTCACTCCCCGGTGTGATTGAGATAGAAGACCTTCCACCCCGATGGGGACTGCTCCACGCCGTAGGAGACGTGGTGGTGGAGGTGCAAAGACCGACGGGCAACATGTGGCCGCCCTATGGGGCGTCCACTGGCGACTGGCCGCTGTTTCAGCACCAGCCTGACCAGGCGGCTGAGGCTGCAGTGTTGTTCTCCATTGCGCGGCGGCGTTCTCGGCCGCGCTCGGTGGAGCGATACGAGCGGGACCTGAGGGAAGTTGCTCGGGAGCGTGAGCGTCTTGCCAGGCGCGCTGACGATCTGGAGGCGCAGGTCCGCGAGCTCCAAGCCCTACTCGCCGCAACTCACGTGCAGAACGGTCAAAATCCCGCGCTCGTCGGCAAGGAGATCCGTCGGAGGCTCCCGTCAGTTGGCGAGAGCGAGGGGAGAGTGCGAACCACTGCCGATCAGCCATGATTTCCCGGTTGCTCGATCGGTACAGATTGTCGGGTACGAGATAATGGCCACCGAAATCGATGAGCTGCTTGACGAGATGTCGGAACACGAAGCGCGGGCGCGATTGGGTAATCGATTCGCCTATGCTGTGCGCCTCGGCGTTGCCTACTGTGCTCGGTGCGCGACCGAGGTGCGAGGTGTCGGCGAGCTAGAACAGTTCGCCGCTTACAGGACCGCGATGAAGGTCGCTCGTTTGATGGCATGGATCGATGGCCATTTCGGACCGGAACCGTGCACCTTCAACGGGGATGGGACGCTCACTGTTGCCGCGGTCGCATTCGACGCATCTGGGCGCCGGTTTGTTGAGCGGGAAGTGATCCCGGCGACTATAAGCGCGGCGCGGGACCTACTTGGGTACTGAGGACTATAGGAAGAACGAAAATGCACGATGACGACGCAAAGCGGAACGACATGAATGACGACGGTGTGCGCGACTGCATAGAGTACATCGTCGAATTCAGCGGAATTCGCTTCGAGTTCGTGAGAGTCTTGATGGTGCTCAGCACCGATCTCAGGAATGAAATTCATTTTTGGGGACTGGAAGACCCCGAGATCGCTGCGAAGGTAGTGGACGCCGTCGCGCTTCACATCTTGGATCGACCGTGTGCGACCGTCCGGAATGCAGATGATTTCGAGGTGTTTGTCGCGGAGCTTCAATCGGCTGCACGCGCGATGGGGCTTGAAGTTGTAGAGACGGCGAGGAAGCCGGGCTTCGTCCCCGTGGGAGGGAATTCGAGCAGTAGCGTCGTGCAGCTACACAACACCGTGATTCTCGGTGGAGACCAGCCTTCCCTGATGGACAGGTTGACGAACCAGGAGCGGGCCGATCTGTTCGCGTGGAGCACGAAGCAAACACCGGTTCAGCCTAGCGGCTCGGTGAATCTGATGACGTGGCCTGGATGGTCCGATGTGATGAAGCGTCTCGAAGGCGATTCGAATGAGGCATGGCGTGTCGCGCTCGATGCAGTCGACCGCGCAAAATCAGCTGGGGACAAGGAGGGCGAATAGCATGACGATTCAGGACGATCCGGACAAGAAACTGCCGTTCTGGATGAAGCGCGTAGACGTTGCTGTGGACGGGAAGACTGGGTCCGAGCAAAGGCGGGTTATTAAATGGCACCTGATCACGGTTCCGGTACTTGCATTTGTCGTGCTATCGGTGTCGTTCCGCCTCGTTTCGAATCAGTGGGATAAACAGAGGCGAGTCGACACCCTCAGCACAGGTTGTCTGGCCACCATTGATAAGGCGATGCCTGCCTTCAATGCGCAGTACCCGCACATCAAGGCCAAAGCGACGGAAGTATCGGTGAACCTCGCGGAGCAGCAAGGTGGGGCGTATATCGGCTCGTGCGCTGTGAGCATGGAGTTTCGGATAGGTGATCGGACGTTGGGCAAGGAAATCTGGGGCGTTAGTGACACGGGAGGCGTGCTTGCGATCACATCGAGCTCGTTTATGGGAGACCAAGTTGATCTTCGAGGCAACTAGGTGCTTTGAGCCGCCGGCCGAAGTCCTCTACCTCGGCCGGAAAAATTGAACATGGGCCGAGTGCTTGATCGCCTTGTCACCGTCCTGGTTAGGGGCGCCGAAGTCTGTGACGTCCGTTCCAGCGAGCCTATCGTCGCGGCATGGAAGCGTGCTCGACGCGGGACGTGTGTATTCCTGGTCTTTGGCTTCCTGCTCATGCGGGCCGCGCTCTACATCGTCCCTGAGTCGCCGGCAGCTGAGGCGAGTGCGCTGGCCGTTCTAACGGTGACGTGGCTTTATCGCGCTGCTGCGGCGGTCATGGTAGCGGCAGGTGTCGCATGGGTCATCAGCCTGTACTTCTTCGTCCGCTATGTTTGCATCACGATATGGCCTGAGAAGTTTGCAGACCCTTCAAATTCTCGCTGAGAGCGGATTGATCGCGTGCTCTCGAGGATATTTGAGAAGTGTCCAAAATGACGTTTAGCCGATGGTTCGAAACCCAATTTGGTTGCCCGGTGCCTAGCGGCCTCACGGAATACCTCACCGAGCATCCGTCAGGTGCAGAGAACGGGTATGGTCCGCGGCTTTGGACTGCCGAAGCCATTCAGGAGGAAACGGACGACCGGCAGCTCGCGAGCAATGGCGTATGTATTATCGGCGCAATCGACTCCTTAAGTCACATCCTGTTGCGAGCGCGCGATGGAAGGGTCTTCATCGTTGATTCCAGGGATCCACGGTCGGTGGATGCGTGCTTCACTGATCTTGGAACAATGATTTCGCTTCTCATGCTTGAGTAGGCGCTGCCCGCGTGGCTGGCGGGCGACTTCCTTGTAGTGCTTACTTCGCATAGCTAGGCCTCCACCAGCGCCGGTTGACCGGCTCAGCTTGAGCTATCTGTTGCCGCCATCAAACTTTGCATCGACGAAAGGGACACCCTCTCCTTCGGCATCGATCGCGCAGATTCTGGCAAACGCTGCCTGCAAGAGGATGTCGCGCTCGGCGCCGTGGAGCAAGTGATGGGTTGTTCCGGCGATGCTGAGCATCATCGAGTCGTTGTCGGGACGGGGGCGATCACCTTTCGCTGAAGCGGATTGGAGGCTGGCGGTCGCCACCTGATCAGGAGGGGAAGTGAGAGCAGCTATGTGCCTCATCAGGTCGTCCCGCTCAATGATCTCCGCCACCCGCGGCGATCCGGAATTCTCCATGTGGACAAGGACGTCCACTCCTTCGCGGACGTAGTTGAAGCCACGGACCCCGAGTACTCGGACGAGGAGCGCGAGAGCACTGTCGACGCTTGTGGCATGAAGTGTGCCGATACCGCCTCGAAAGCGCGACCACGAGAGCAGAGCCTTGAGGAGATTGTTCTCCTGAAGATCGTCAACGGCCAGTCGACGCTGGCCGACATGAGGGATCCCGCCCGGCCAACACTCGTCTCGGACGTAGCGCGTCACGTTCGGCTGGTGGCTCGACCCATCGTGAGCGACCTGGGAAAGCGCAAACTCGTGCTGCGGCGACCGGATCGCCATCTCATTGAGGAGAGCGTGAAACACAAGACTCTTACCTGCGCGAACAGCGCCGGTGACAAGAATCGTTTTTTGCGCGCTGAGGCACGTCAACAAGCGATCGCGCTGTTTGGCGGTGAGAATGCCATCCGCCTGCAGGGCAGCGAGCGAACTAGCCATAACCGGAGCAGTCCGAAACACATCTGAGGCTCCAGAGAGGTCAATACTCCATTGCATTGCGTCTGGATATCCGAGTTCGGATAGACGGCGCCGCATGTCCTCGTAGGAGAAGACAAAGAGGCACTGGCCACTTCGTTCCGGGGCGGCAAGCTTTGAAGCGAGAGCAGCGAAATTGCTTTGCCCAACTGCCCGCGCCAGCGCTTCAAGCACGTGGGTGTGCCGAACGGATGGCAACTGCAGGCGGGCGACACGTTTCAGCTGATTGAACGTGTCCTTGGAGAGGAAAACGGATGGCATGACGAGTCCTTTTGCTCAAGGTCTACATACCGGCGATTCCATGCAGACCTGACAAAAGGTCGTCGTATGAAAGAGGAGAAAGCCGCCTGTTTAACCCGCCGGCAGGTTGGGATGGCATCCTGCGATTAGGCTATCAGAAATCGGACGGCGGGGCGAGGAGCACAGGGGCCATGGCGTGGCTCCCTGCCGTGCTATATTCTCGACTGTCGTTCAATCGGCATTCCCCGGAACTTTAGATTCCACCTCAGTCTGGTTTCCCTACCTTCGCGGTTGGAAAGCCAATGCGGCTCGACTCCTTTACAACAGCCCCGTGCGGGCAATTCTAGGAGTAGCCCATGACCAGCAATTTCGATCTTTCCGCAACCGAGTCGGCAGCCACCAAGCATAGTGATGTCGGTTCGGAAGCTCCGGCCGCGAGCATTCCCGAGTCTGTCCAGTTCTACGTCAAGTCCGCGCTGAATGCGTTACGGCGCCACGAGGCCGCCCTCGACGGCGTCCAACGGGCACGTGGCAATGGACATTTCCTGGCGCTCGAACTGAAGGACCGGGCGGAGCAGATTAAGGTCGCACTTGATAGGCTTGCGGAGTTTCGCGCGGAGGCCCTCGAGCACGAAGTCGACGGGAACGCATTTATCCAGCAGTGCGGTGGCGTGCCGGATCTGTCGAGATTCGGATACCTGATGCCGGAGGCGTCGGATTGGTGCGAGCATGAATTCGCGTTCGACTGCAACCTCTCGGCAACGATCCGGGTTAGGGCCGGTTCACTGGAGCATGCTCAAGCGAATCTTCGCGAGGGGATGGCCGCCGCATCCTGCAACGCTGGCGCATGGCCGAACGGCGATCCGATCCTGTTCGAAGCCAGTCTGTGCGTAAGTGCTGTCGTGCTAAGCGAGTTGGACGGGGAGCCGATTGCAGTCAGTGTTCCGGCCGGTGTCGATATCTATCGAAGGCCGGACGCAGAGGGTGCTGCGCTGTTCTTCGCGGAGCTGCTTGCGTCGGTCGAGACGCTGGGCGCGATTGCGGACCAGTACGGACTTAACACTCTCACCGACCTGATGTACCTGCATAACGCCATTCTCACGGGCAACGTTCTCGAGGTATGGCCGGGCGAGAGCGAGGTCGAGAAAGTCCTCCGGGAACTTCCATCAGCCGATCGATGGCTGAGGTCCACCGAACACGGAGGAGACTGGAAAACGCACTGCGTCGCAAACCGCGTCAAGAAGTAGTCCATTGGGGCTCATCTTGTCCGCCGGCCCACTCGTTGGGTCGGCGGGTGGGAGAGACGCTTGTAGGTCTCCCGTGCTATATTGCTCGCAGTCGTTTAATCGGCATGTCTTCTGGGCTGCGCCCGCCTCAACTCTCGAGCTTTTCCGTCCGCCTGGACCGAAAAGCCTCCATGGCTTCTCTCCCTTATCAATAGCCCCTGTGGGCAAGTGGAGATGACCGTGAATAGCAATATCCCCCCGAAACTCGTGAAGGTGCTTTTTCTGTACAGCCAGAGCACGATTCCGCCTGGCTGCCGCAAGGCCCGGACGGAAGTGAAGCGCGACGGTGAAATCATCGTCGAGATTGCCTCTCTGACATCGGCTGACGCCCCTGTTGCCCTCAAAGCAACTGGCAACTCGCAGGGGGGTGACTGGAAAGTGGACTACCGGTGGTTCCAAGGACAACTTTGGGCTGCAGTGAACACCAACATCGACGGGTCACCTTCCGCTCGCACTAGCGGTGGTTCGGACTTCAGATGGCCTTCGATTCCCGACGTCATTGACATCCGACGGGAGTACTTCAACGACTTCAACCTCCTCGGAACGGTGCCGCAATACTCGGTCGACGGTAGGGAGGAGACTCAGGCTGCAATTCTCGCTTGGGCGAAAACCGAGATCGTTATTGACGGGGACACCTACAGGCCGACGTACGAGCGTTGTTATGAGATCGCAACATTCGGGCTTGGTGGCAATTTCGGCGGGACCGCAGTGTTCTCGTCGTCCTCCGGTCGTGGCGGTCGTCAGTTCAGCTTGCTCGAGCGAGAAAGGGTACTCGAAGAAGCGACGGAAGTCGCACGCACCCGCGGCGATACCCGCAGCCTGCCGATGACGGTCAATGGCGACGTCAACTGGGAAGTGCTCATGCCAGAGGTGCTCACTGTTCGTGCCGGCCTCAAGTCCTATCGCGTCCATCTGAACGCCGTGGTACGTGTGCCCGTCGAAATCGATGCTGCTGGCTCCCAGCTCGAAGCGATCGACTTGGCGACCGAGCGGGTAGATCTCTATGGCATGTTCGGCGGACAGCAGTACGAGTACGCAGAGGAAATTGTCAGCGTCCTCGTGGACGAGGTTGGCGACTCGGATCATTTGAACTCTCGGTTCTATGACCCGGGTACGCGCCCGGAGCAAGCAGCGTGGGTTCTTGAGAAGGCTACTTCGTTCCCGCGTGGCGCAGACCTGTCCAGGGAGATCGGATTCTTGGAAGAAGGGCGCGAGCAAGGGTTCCCGCGGTCGGCTGAAGGATATGCCGCACACGCTGCCGTAAAGGAACTCGCGGGAAACTGGGCTGACGCGCTTCGCGATGGCTACAGCGGTAATCTTCTCTCGGACATCGACACTACCGTGGCGCTGCTCATGCAGTTCAAGGAACGCGCGAAGGCAATCCTTCCGCCGCAGGTAACCCAGGGCGCCTAAGCCGCTCCGACGTACGGGGCTCCCACAGCGCTGCCCCAATGGGGCGCGCTGTTGGGACGCCGCCACTGAGGCTTCCGACTCGACCTCGAGCCGAAAGCCACTTTGGCTTGCCTCCATTTCAAAGCCCCACGGGCACCAGGAGGAAAACCTATGACCGACCAATTCGACCGCGATATCCGGCTCATCGACGAAGAGATAGCGAGACTGAAAGAAAAACGCGTGACCCTTGTCCGTGGCCGCAAGAAATGCCTCAAGCTTGGGCAGCACGACGGGGTACCTGTCGGTAGCGCTGGCAAACTTGTCACGCTCGACGGTCGGCCCGTCACCGCGACGTATGAAAAAGTCTATGGAAAGACCGGGCTTTCGAGTGCTACGCGTATGCCCGACGGATCGCTCGATATCGACTACGATCACGAGGGCAGCCGGTGGTTCTTGGACAGCCAGCTCACAGTGACGAACTCGCTCGACGAAATTACATTCCTCGACGAGGACGGTGAATTTGTCGACGAAAGCCAAGTAAAAGTCATCTCTCTCGAGCGTGGCGCCGACGCGGGCGAGGACACCGCCAGCTGACTTCGCTGACTCTGTATGAACGTGCCGTCGCCGTCGTCTCTCGTTGCTTCACGGAGAGGGCGGCGCGGTCCTACTGAGGCGAAAGTCGTTTGAGGGACATTTGCCGTTCGCACGGCAGCACCGCTGGCGCGGTATCCACCATGACCTCCTCCAAGAAGCTTTCCTGTCGCACGGACCGGAAAGTACCTGCTTCTCTCCTTTAGACCGTCTCATCGAGACATCAGGAGAAGAACGATGAATCGCAAGCAATTCAAGATGCCGTTCAGGTATTCAGTCTTCCATGGCGAGGGCAACTGTGACAATCAAACTGACAATCTGCGGGAGGCGCTCCACATCCGCACCGATCTGAGCGCGGACGGGCACCGGCCCGTGTACATCGTGGATAGTGACGGCTGCACGGTCGATGACGACTACACCGCACGGATCTTCATCAACGTACGCCTGACCGGTGAGGCTGCGAGCCACCCGGACGACCTAAACGCGGCAGGCCTGTATCACGTCACCTTCGACTCTAAAGTGAAGGCGCGCGACGGACTGCTTCGAGAGGAACTCGCAGAGCTCGCGCTCAAGATCTTCGATGCGCACCAGGGCATCGAGAGGCTTCCGGAGTTTGACATCGAAGTCCTTGACGCTTTCGGCGTCGTCTTGACTCCCGAGAGTGACTTCGACGATTTCGGGCCGGACTATGGGCACGTCCAAAAGATTGGCGAGCCGCTACTTCAATCGCGTCAACACAAGACAACGGAGAGCTTGATCACGAAGCTCGGAACCGCTCGTCTCGAGAACCAGGCGCTGGTGAGTGCGCTGACTGAGGTCGAAGCGTGTCTTGACGGGCTTGGCGTCGCCGAATCGATCGACACGATTGTCGGCGACAACGTTGACTGGGTAACGCGTGCGCGATACCTGACCGCGGTGGCACTCGGTCGACGCAAGTCCTACCCGGAACGAGAATCGGTGGCGCTCTGGGTGGGCGATCGTTACTCAACGGATTTCGAGGCGTCGACCCCGGAGATGCGGGAGAAGTGGACCCAGGAGTACATCGCGCTGCACCCGTAAAGCGACGGAAGTTTTGCTGCTCCGTGCGGTGGTCACCAGCCTCATCGGCAGTGAATCCCGTCCGCCCGACACAATTCCACAGAAATAATTTTACCGACCACGCGGGGACGCGCTCCCTGCGGGGCGCACCTCGCATACCGAGGAGATCATCATGATTCACGCAACAGAAGTACGCCTGGTTGAAACGGAACGCAGCCCGGGCCGCTTGGTAACAGAGGAGGGGAGCTGCCTCGCCTTGGTCTACCTGACGGAGGATGGAAGTCGGCGCCGAACGCCCGAGAGTGAGGAGTATGCCCGTCGGCTCGTCGCTTGCTGGAACGTATGTGTTGGCATGAGCACGGCGGATATCGAATCGTGGGCGGCCGAGAACAAACGAAAGCGCGCAGACCTGTCGGAGGACGAGGCTCTCGCATCGTCGTGAACTGAAGTCGGTATGGCTCGCGACTTGCAATCGAACTCGCAATAGAAATACCGCAGCATCGAATCTTGCGTCCGCCTTAGCCATTGAGGCTAGCGGACGCAACGATTGGATTCACCAGTAAAGGCGAAATTCCAACACTGCTTCGCACTGTGTTCCCATCACACTGCAGAGCGCTTGAGCTCTCTCCATTTACGAGCCAGATACTGGCAATGGAGAAAGACATGAACCAGCAAACAATCAGTTTCTTTCAGGAAGTCGCCCCGCAGGCGACAAGCGTCGAAGAGAGGATCGCTCGAGCAACGAAAAATATCTCCCGCTTGTTCGTAGAAGGTAAGCCAGCCGTTGTTGCCTGGAGCGGGGGAAAGGACAGCAGTCTCGTTCTCGCCATTACGTTGCATGCGGCAACAACTTACATCGAGACACTGAGGGGCAGAAGGCACACCCGTTACCGACCTTCGGAAAAATGCGACGCCCCTTTCTTGCCCGCGTTGCGTGCATGGAGAGCGGTCCGGAAGTCGGTCTACGTCCGAGCAAGCTTGGGGCGCCTCAGAGACCCTTTCATCGTCGCGATGACGTCGGATACCTTGATAGAGAATCCGTCCGTGATTGCGCACATTCGATCGGAGTATGCGAAAGTCGAACAGTATTCGGCTGATGCTGGAATACGGGTTGAGACACATATTGTCACGCCGCCCCTGTTGAGCACGTGGCAAGTTTCCATCCTGAGTGGCCGGGCGATTCCAAGCTACGCAGGCATGAAAGGTGATTGCACAGTCTCGCTCAAAATCGCGCCAGCGAGGTCCTTCAGAAGAAAGCTGTTTCGGCGCCTGAAGCATGAGGGTTGGGGGACGCCGGTGACGCTGTTGGGCACTCGGTACTCGGAGAGCAATCGACGATCGGCAAACATGCGTCGGCGCGGGGAACGCGCGGACCGACCTGTTAGAAACAAGGACGGAGAGTACGTACTCAGCCCGATCTGCGATTTCGAAACCGACGAAGTCTGGGAGGCATTAGCCTACTACGGGAGCGGTGTGTGGCCGAGTTACTCAAACTTCGAAGACACGATGCGCATCTATGCTGATGCGGGAGGGACGTCATGTGCCGTTGTGGCCGACGCGATCTTTGAAGGGAGCTCGAGTAAATCCGGAAAATGTGGAGCGCGATTCGGTTGTCACATGTGTCTCCAGACTGAGGATAAGTCGCTCGCAACTATGGTTGACTATGACCCGCAGTATGGGTACGCAAAAGGACTTCTCGAGCTAAACGAGTACCTTCGAAATATTCGGTACGACTGGTCGAGGCGCAATTGGATTGGTCGAACGATTCGCGGCGGATACATTGCGATCGCACCGGATACACTACATCCAAGGGTCCTGAGAGAAGTGTCTCGATTCATGTTGCAACTTGATCATGACGAGAGGCTTCGGGCTCATCGGGCCGGGGAGAATCCGCGATTCGAACTCCTCCCGATAGAGATCATCGTTGCTTTGGATGCAATCCAGTCGCTTTACGGGGTTGCGAGGCCATTCAGTCTGTGGGCCGATTTGAGGGATATTCAATCTGGAGGTGTCAGATACGATATCCCAAAGATTGAAGCCGTCCCGGAAACTCCGCTTCCTGAATCCCGATTTTTGTACGTTGGCGAGGAATGGGATGAGCGGCCCGATTCTGCTTTCACTGGGTTACGGGATAGCTATCTGGAGGCTTTAACCGAGGGTGCGTGTCAGCCAGAACTTGTCGAACTTGCGAGTGGGAAGACAGCCTGGAAAGTCGAAACGGGTCAGGCCTTCGAGGTGGATGTAGAAAGTGCCTACATGTTGATGGACTTTGAACTCGAGAGAATGCTCTCGCTCCACGATGGCTACCTGGCTCCGGGTGGAGTAACCTACGGCTACAAGTGGTATCTGCAGTACGGGACGATTCAGTTGTCGCACTCCCAGCAGGCCGAGCATGACGAAGTTTGTCGACGCTCGGAGTTCAAGGATCGGCTTGGGCTTACTTTCGACTACGACCATAACGAGCTCATAGCTAAGTCCGTGGCTTACCGGGAGCTTCCGGAGAGCGCGAAGGCGGCCTGGGTTCACAAGGCGAGATCGCTAAGCAATCAAATGGAAATGTTCGGTCTTGCCGATAATGATTTGGTCGCAACGATCTGATGATCGCCCGCTCTCTTAGGAGAGCGGGTTTTTTTCGATCTTCTTCACACCACCACTGGCAGATTGATCTCGACGTCAGAGTCAGAATTGCCGGTGAAGCGTTCGGCTGCTCCCCGAACATAGTCGTATACGAGTTCAGTTGATGCCCAGCGCCGCCCCTCTTTCTCTGCGGCTAGTCCTGTCGTCATTGACCCACCAAACGGATCGACCACGAGTTGCTCGGCCGCGGTCATGAATCGGATCAGCTTTTGTGCGAGCTTCAGCGGCATCGGTGCGCCGTGCGCTTCAAGACCCAGCTCGCGGGCGCGACGCTTGTACTCTCGTTGACTCGCGCAGGTATTCGGCACGTTGACGACATTGCGCATAATCTTTCCCGCGGTAGGGTTACTGTATGCACCGACAACCTGCCTATGGGCGCCGTCGCTATTGACGCGCGCCTGCTTAACACCACCAGAGGAAACGAACTTGAGGTGCCTCTCGGTATGTGGCTCGAGCTCGCGCCGATTATCCGCTAAGCATTTAAGGGGTTCGTTACAGAACCACAAAAGATACTCGTATCCCGAATGCAACTGCACCCGCCGCTTTGCCGCCCATTCCACAGGGCCGGGCGCCTTGTTGCTCGTCCACACTATTCTATTCATTAAGCGTAGCCCCACCCGGTCACACAGTGCGAGTGTGAGGCGCTCTAGGTAGAGGGACTGGGAAGGTGAGCCCTCTTCAAAAATGTCGGGAGAGACCGACAGAACGACGTTCCCGCCTGGAACAAGATTCTTAACAATCGGCTCGATATGGCGAGTGATGAAGTCGGTGTATTCGGTTTCCGTCGGGCCGCCGTATGCACGATGACGTCGCAGCGGGTAGGGCGGTGAGGTGAGGCACAGGAAGATCGGTTCGTCCCAGGTGGAGAATAGCCTATGCGCGTCGCCCCAGATCGCAACACCAAGGGTCGTTGAAAACGCAATCATTGAGATCTCGGGGCGAATTTTTCGGAGCTTGTGCTTACCTGCCTCCGTCAGTTGCCATACGCCTCGCTCATCAGCGACCCGCTCGAGGAGGCCCTGCGCCTTCAGCGACTGGCAGTGCCATCTTGCTTGCCTTTGCAACACGCTGTGTTGTGTCTGCTTTTCCCCAACTGGGACACGGGCGTTCATTTCCTGGATCGGGATGCCGGCGCGTCCGGCCGCGATACGGTAGAGCTCCTGCATTGAGAGCCGGCCGCTCTCCGGTTGGGCAAATGCGGCGGCGACGTGATCGAACAAGTCAAGCTGGCGGGGCGTGCTCATAGGGCTGATTGCAGGTGGTTGACCATGCCCCTAGGGTAAGTGGGCGGCGAGCGGGTGCAAGCAAAGGGGATGCTAGCTCTTCACAAGGCAGCGTGGAACGGTGGCCTTCAACCTCGACGTGCGATAGAATTCCACCAGCCGTTCGATCGGCATCTACTTCCCCTAGGCTCCGGGCCGGCAGCGGCTGTTCTCGACGCTGCAATCTCAGTTCCTTTCACCACGCTTCAATGAACGTCGTTCATTTAAGCGTTCTCTCATTCTCCTTTTTAACACCGCAATTGCGGAATATCAGGAGAGACATGAATAGCAAAGACCACAAAGCACCGAACGTCGACGGGACTATGTTTGCGGGCACCTGGAATCACATGTTCGGCCCGGGCAGGTTCGAGACCCAATGCCGAATCGTAATCGACGTGAAGGCCCACAAACTCGTCGCGGCGCAGGCGCTGAACGGCTTGAACTGGCTCAACCTGTCGGTGGCAGAGAAGGCAGATCTTTCGGAGTCACTTTTCGAGGGGAACGACGTTAGTTCCGCACCGGCGGAGTTCGATCTCGAGCAGGTTGGGAACCTTCCGGAGTGGGCAATACCTGCTGTCGGTAAAGCCGCTGCAGTTGTCGTTACAGGGAGTACCGACGTCAGATGCTACGGGTTGGCGGAAGGTGAAAGCGCCGACTCGAATGTGATCAACGACGTCCAATCCGGCCCGGCTACCCGCACGATCGAGAGGGCTTTGTGTCGTGGCAAGACTGCGACCGGGCATGAGGAATCGGTCGGGCCTACGGATCGGGACATAGTGGAAGGCGCGGAGCGCATGGCGCGCATTCTGTTGCAGTCCATGGGTTTCGATTTCTTCGGAGAAAGTGTGCGGGCCAGTTCGAACCCTCGCGCCGTAAGAGCGTGGAACGTTGTGGGAGCGTTGCTCGAGGAATACAACGGAACGGACTTGTCCAGCGCAGTTGATGCGCTCGAGGAAGAGGGGTGCAGCCGTGCCCCCGACTGTTCACCGATTGCAGCGTTCGAAGCAGGGGTCTCCGCGGCCCTCCAGGAGGCGAATGGATTATCGGTCGTGTTCAGCTCGATGCTGCAAGATCGGACGCGCCAAAACGCCGTATATCACGCTCATTCGGGTCAGCGGGCAGCAATCGTCGGAGTCGGGATCACGCCCGCCCAGGAATCGGGATGGGACGAGGAGTCCTTGCCGTTCGTGAAGATCCGTTTCCAGGACGGCGTTGAACTTCCGGTGTTTGGCGAGGAACTGTTCAGCCACGACGATCGTTTCTTCGCGTTGTGCTCAGCAGTGTTCGGGGGATACGGCGCGGCCCGGGACGTTGCTGACGGCTTTGCGGGTCCGTATCACCTGGCCAGAGACGGCAGTATCTCCGACAAGGAGGCGTTTCTCGCAGAGCTGAAGGTGATGGGGCCGACGTTCACATGCGTCCAGGCGCCCTGGACACCGAGCGAGTTCCGTGTGGGTGACTCGATCCCGTCGACGAAAAGCTGAGCCAATACTAGCAATTTGAGTTCGCCGCTACTTCCTCAGGGAGGTGCGGCGTCTCCCAACTCCAACTGTTTCGGTTCGACAGGGCAAGCTGCCTCGTCGAGCCTCCGCTCGAGCTTCATTGGTAACCCGCACAGCGGAATGGAGCGAAGCATGAAAGGGAAAAAAAAGGAGTTGGGGGCTGCGCAGTCAAGCCGGCTTGCACCTCAGGGGCAGTTTGTCTTGCCGATTCTGGATTGTCTTGAGGGAGAGGGTGGGCGATCTCGCACCGCAGATCTTTGCGACGCGGTTGCTGTCAAGATGGGGGTTGACGAGGAGACGCGTCGCGAGGTCATTGAAATCGGAGGGAGGCGGTATAACCGATTCGACCACAGAGTCCGATGGGCCCAGCAGCTCGCCCGGGCGCGCGCGCTCTGCGTTCCGGCGGGAAGAGCCACTTGGGAGTTGACCGGGAAAGGGAGAGAAGCGCTACATCGTGCGGCGCCTGGGCTTGTGATCACCATCTTCACAACGGCAGACGGGATTGCCTTGTATGGCCGGGCGGAAGAGGCGGTCGCGCACATAGATGACCGAAGCGTGCGTCTGCTTTTCACATCGCCTCCATACCCCTTGCTTCGTGAGAAGCAGTATTCGAACAAGGCGGCTAACGAATACGTCGAGTGGCTGTTACGCATCGCTGAGACCTGGCCGAGGAAGTTGGCCAGAGACGGCTCAGTGGTGCTGAATCTCGGCGACGTGATGAATCGTGGGGAGCCGACTTACTCGCTCTATCAGGAGCGGCTGTTGATACGCCTTGAAGACGAACTCGGATGGAAGCTCTGTCAGCGCTTTGCCTGGCAGAACCCATCGAAATTGCCGTCGCCGGCAGAGTGGGTGACGATCAAGAGGGTACGCGTCAAAGGTTCGTTGGAGCAACTCTATTGGCTGGCTCCGAACGACATGCCTTATGCAGACAACCGGCAAGTCTTAGTGCCTTACAGCGACTCGATGCTGAATTTGCTTTCCCGGGGCGGACAGCGAAAAGCGACTCGCCCCAGCGGCCACCAGCAGCGGGACGGTGCCTTCTCGATCGATAACGGCGGAGCGATACCAGGCAACCTCCTGACAATGAGCAACACCGTATCGAACGACCCTTACCAGCGTGGATGCCGAGAGGCCGGTTTACCGGTTCACCCCGCCCGGGCGCCCGCTGGGATGAGCGGTCATTTCATCAGGCTTTGCACCGAGGTCGGGGACACTGTGTTCGATCCGTTTAGTGGTTCATTCCAGACTGGTGCTGAAGCTGAGTCTCTCGGTCGAAAATGGGTGGGTAGCGAACTGCACCTCGAGTACATCGCGGGCGGCGCGATTAGATTCCCAGGCGCCAAGATTCATCAACCGCAACTCCTTCACGAGATGAAGCATCCAGCATCGTTGTTCTGAGTGCCTCATCGTCTCAGCCCCCGCTGGCCGCCACGGCGGCCGGGGGGCTTCCCTCCACGCTTTGCGCCGGGTTGTCGTTGCCACTGCGAGTAGGATAAAATCTGGCGTGCCGTTCATTCGGCAGAGCTTTATCTCTCTCGCCTTCCGCCGTCAGGCTGTCGTTCCCGGGCAACTCAATTCTCAAGATCCAGCCGTTGTGGTGAGTTCGACTCACCTGAGCGCTTTGGCTCGTCTCGATTTTCACGGCCAGAACTGGCATCCGGAGATCGTCATGAATGAGAAACAGAGCATGCGTCCGCTTCAAGAAGCACAGGTCCCCTCCCAGCAGCTTGTTGTCGGAGACCCTGCCGACCGGAGCACCTTGCTGGCAGAGCTGCACCTCTACGAGAGTGCCGGAACGGGAGATCCATGCGACCGGTCGGATGGGATCCGTGAGATTCCCACGAGCGGTGGTAGCGAGATCTCCCTTCACGCCGACGCCTTCGATGGCCTTGCAGTTCGGCTCAACATCGCGCCCACGGCTTGCAAAGTGTCCGAGGTCGCGACAACGGAACTTCTCGCGGAGCTCAGGCGGCGAGGGGCCATGACCGGGATCCATGCCGCGATCGGTGCCCTCTACGATCAGCTCGAGCGGCAGGGCCTTTTGCAGGACGACCGCTGTACCCTCAGCTATCTGGCCAACAGACTGCGCCTCGAAGAAGCTCGCGCATCATCCGCGGACGGTGCGCAGGGGTCCGTACGGTTCTGGCAAGAGAAGATCGATCGGTTAGCCTCACGGCCGGCCGGATAGATGGAGCGACCCACGTCGACCAGCAGGTCGACGTCGTCCTTCGATTAACGTTGGGTCATCCTGTCCCGGATGACTCAACGACACTTCCGCATCGCAGGTGACTCGTGGCGGCTGGAACGAAATCAGCCAGATCTCCCTTTTTCCACGCGTGTTACGCAATGAGGGGATGACCATGAAGCAGGAAACCGACGCGCCGAAGCGCGATCTCACGAATCCGGAGTACGTCGCCGAGTTGACGGCTGGGTGGCAGACAGCACCGGTGTCCATGATTGTCATCGAGTTCAAAGGCACCGGTGACCCCTTCTTTGGGGGTAGTGCTGATGACCGAACTCTGGGTGTCGACGGCCTTGTCCGTACGCCCGGCTCGACGATCGCGACCGCGACTTTCACGTCTATTCAGGATGCCCATGAGGCGGCCCTACGAGTAACGAACAGAAGGCCTGGTTCGATTCTAGGCGTGGCGCCGACGTGGCGCTGACCGCTCGAGCACCTGAACCCTCAGCAACTTTCTGAAAACTTCAGCCTGCCGGCGCCCGAGGGGCGCTGGCGACCCCTTGTCGTTCATTCAAGCAGGCTACTCGCCTGGTTGAGCGAACTACTCGTCTCCTTACCAACGCCAACTTCTTGGCACTCTGAAGGAGAAAACCAATGAACAGCCAATTCCATGCGGCGCCGGCGACTGTAGCGGAGAAGGGGCACCCGTTGAACGAGGCGCAGAGAGACGCGCTTCAGCGGCTCAAAGACGCTTGCACAGCGGCCACCGACAGCGACCTTTTCGTAGAGCTCGTCGGTTACTGCACCAGCCCCGACAGTATCAACGACGTCTGCGATGCCTTAGTTGCGCTGGAGGCATGATGTTCGAACGCCTTGATACGACTGTCGGTTCAGGGACAGAAAGCGGCCGCGTAGAAGTTCAGCGGTTTCGGACGCGAGCGTGGAAATATGCACGAGAGTCGGGCGGCCGTGTGTCGTGCCAGTTTGCGCGGATCATTCGCGAAGGTGCTCGCGCAACACAAATTGCGTATCAGGCGATCATGTCGCGATACAACGGGGAACCGATCGGCATCGAATGCAGACAGAGCGACCGCGACTCATGGGCGTTCGTGTTACCGGAGGCGTCTGGCGGTCTGCCCTGGCGAATCCAACAGTTTGATCGCGATGGTTTTGTAGGGCATCTCTGCTTTGACAGTGTTCCTGAGGCTGTCGAGGCGATGCTCGATATGGGATATCGCACGATCGACGAGGGAGCACTGGATCAAGTTGCCAGCACCGACCGGTGGGCACTTGGGGTTCGCCGCTCCGCCATCATGCAACGTCACCAGGAAGGAAAGATCTCGTACGCGCAGATGGTGGACGAGTTGACTGCAACGGTCTAATCGAGAAAGTCCGTCGGCCTACGGGCCGGCGGTGAACCATACTGAAGGTTCGGCCGGCCATCTGGGCTCGCCGAGCTGCTGCTGACTCCTTTTTGACAGCCCACCGGGGCATATGGAGTAGCTACATGACCAGAAAGAATGAAGAGCAGTTCATCAAGATCGCGGCCGACTCGATCGCGAGTCTACGAAAGACTGACGTGTTCCGTGTCCTCGACACGATACGGTGCGACAACATCGACGGGGTGACACGCTCGGACTTGGCGCGGTATATCACGAAGATGCGACCGGACCTGGTGACAGAGGTCGAAGAGGTGATGCGCGACGAGTTCCCTGGCGAAAAATGGCGAGACGAGGATGCGCTTTCGGCAGACGTTGTGCCCTCGTGCGCAGAGGTCGCGGTTGACACATCGATGACCGCATCACGCGTCCGATCGGCAGCTGACAACTTGACGGTTGCGTACATTGCGATCGCGGCACGGGAAACGTTGAGTCAGCGCACTGTCGACCTTGACGGCTTCAATGGGGAACTCGGCTTCTTGGAAGCCGCTACCGATCACGCACTCTTCGTTGACAGAGTGAGCGATTGGTTTGACGGTAGCGGACATCCCGGTGTATTTGCGTACGACGTCGCGGCGCCATTTGGCGCTGCGTTTGCGAACGCGATGATTGAAGGAAGGTCAATGGAGATTGCGCCAGGGCCGCTTCTTCGTGCGGTGATGGTGAGTTCATTCTATGAACCGACGGAGGTCGACAAGGCAATTGCGGCTGCTCGTCTTTGAGGAGCGACGTCGACAAAGCGCCCGCTTTGCAGCCCCGGGCGGGGCTTGCAAGCGGGTGTTTTCGTTTGCTGGACGCGTCGTCAGTCCACTCAGCAGCGTTGGATCCGGGAGAGCGTTTGCGCACCCACTCGACAATTAGAGCAGCTTTCCGAAAAGGAACGCCGCTAGAAGCGGTCCGAACATCGATTGTTGAGGCCTTGCTTTCACGATCTCACGTGCGATGTGAGCGGTGTGGCCAGATATTCTCCCCGAAGAGGCGGCGAGGTCTTGGAGTAGGCCGACTTGCATCGCAAGTAATTTGTCGGTACCCGTTGGGCTCTCAATGCCCGCGAGACTGCAGATCTGCAGAATCTTTGCTTCCACTTCCTCCTTGTTGTTCACCCTCTTGAGGTGCTCAAGGAAGTCGAGCATTTGCCCGCGATTTGGCTCGCCAAGCAAGAAGTCATCGACCAGTCTATTGAGTGTGGCGGATGACCCACAGATCTCTCTCGCGCGCGCTATTTGATCTTGGCCAGCCGGCCGAATCGAAAGATCAGACAGTACCGGGTCACTCATTCTTCTTTGATCTCCAAGGTTTCTCGTCGCCTAGTCAGGATCTGCTCTTGACGATGATGGTTTCACGGGTGCCATCCCTGTCGCGTGGGTTGGCACTCAGCGATCGCTCACAAGAAATTGTTGCGCCTTTCGGAACTGACACGCTGCCGTCGGCGCGATGCCGAATGGCCTTTGCGTCAACTTCACAATGGCGCAGCCCCGGTCCTTGATCGATCGGCTGCTCCGCGGGAAGATGCTGCTTCAGCACCACGCATGCCGCTGCGAGTAGTAGCGAGATAGCAAAAGTGATGAGCACTCTCGTTCCCGGGCCTCCCATTCGGTGATTTTTTCGGTCTTCGTTCATTGTGTCGGGTGTGACGGGTTGGGTACTCTTCCTTCGGGTGCACTTCAGATGCTGATCGCTTCATGATGCCAATCGGCTCTTCAGGGAGTCTGCCGTGCTCTCGATCGAGCAATTGCAAGCCGCCATGCGAGGCTGGCTAGGAAGAGGATCGCACCGGCCGCCGATAGACCCACCGTCCAGCGCTCCGCAGACACATAGTTGGCATACGCTGCCTCGTCTCTCGGAAAGACAAACACCACCAGGTCTTTCCGAGTCCAGGCCGATGTCACTGTGGTGCCGATGCAGATTGTCATCCCGAGGAACATTCCAGCGTTTAGAAGGCGGCGCTTGAGAGTCCCTTTCATTTCCAGGCTCCGTTGAAATCGCATGAGTTGGTCCTCAACCGTACGCCCGCGGACCTGAGCGGGGCTAGGAGGGCAGACGCGTAGCGGGCATAGACGAGTCTAGAGGGGTAGTCCGTGGGAACCCCTGAAGCGCGTTGGCCTCCATCAATCGCGATTACGTGGGGCAGGTCACGATGGTTCGCGCTTCGTCGAAGAGGGGCTTTTCGGCGTCGCCCGCGGGTACGAAGTGCAAATTCGAGTGGACAATCTTTTCGCACTTGCCGGGTTCGAGCCGGACGAGCTTCACACCTTCCCATGCCTCGCCCGGCACCAGCGCGTTCGGCGAAGCAGACGCGAGATACCCGACAGTTTTCACCTCGCTCATCAGTACAGTCGGCTCCGGGCCGGCGATTGCGATGGTGGTTGTAGCCATCATTATGACTGCAAGGATCGTTTTCATGAAATCACTGCTCCTTATCTACCGAGAAAGCCGAGTCTCGAGGTTACGTGGGACGGACGACATCACGTCCACATGTATATACGGCAATGGAGCGTGATGTTTCACTGGGCTGAGAGAAATATTTATCCTCTGAGCCGCGCGAAACTTTTCCCGTTCGAGCCCGGCCCAGATGGTTGGATCAAGGGCGTGATATATTTCAACTAGCCGTTTGGTCGGCATGCGCCATCGAAATGGGTGAAAAGGCCCGTTCGCCTCTCCGACGCACTACTAGCCCCAGTTGGCCGACTCAATCCCTTTCCGCCCTGTTCTGGGATCAAGACGGGAAGCTACAAATCAAACTTCTGGTTCGGCAGAGCAGTGCCTCCGCCGAGCAGCCCCCTTTGCAACGCCCACTAGGGCATAGGGGAAAAACGATGGATCGCAATATTCTCGTCACCGAGCCGCAATGGAACGCGTGCCGCGTCGTGTTTAGTGTTTCGCGAGACGGCTACCGGACGACGAACGTCGAACTCTCGGGGTGCTCGGCGTGCTTCGACCGAAGCATTGGTCTTGACGAGCAGGCCAGCGCTGCAGTCGCCGAATGGATGAGTCGACAAGAGCGAGTCCACGGCTACCGCTATCAGGACGCAAAAATCACGTACATCGAAGTGACAACTGACGATGGCCGGTATCTAAACGCGACAAAGCGCGGCTGGGACGTACTTGTTGACGCGCACCGCCGCGAGGCGATCGAGCGGGCCGGCTACCGTATCTGCAACAATGGCCTTTCGCACGGCTGGTACGCGCTTCCACCTGGTGAGACGGAGTACAAGAGCGACGAATGCGGTCACAACTATCTCGGCTTCTTCTCGTCCGAAATGGACCTTCTCCTGGAAGTCTTCGAGCTGATCTCGGTGTCGACGACCGCTGATTGATCTTTCACGCAAACCTCAAGGTGATCCTGCCGCTTTCTCCTCGGAGAAAGCGGCGGGCGCACTCGCATTTCTGTTCCGCCGGTCATCAGTCCGGCCGAACATGCGTTCATCTCTTGATCACTAGCCCAAACGGGCATAACGGAGTTGAAATGGTTAGCGCAAATCAATCGGAGCTCCCCGCGGGCGTCAAGTACGTCGTGATGGATGAAAATACCCTCGGCTACGTCATCGAAGGGAATCGGAACATCATTGGCGTCCTGACCGGCAGCGTCATTCGAGGTGGACGGAACTGGCTAAACGGACCGGCAGTCGTCTCACCGGGGTTCACGCGGCTTCGGCCGGCAACCGAGGCAGACTTCGATTTTTATCGAACGCACGTTCCCTACGACTTCAAGTGGGAATGTGGCGCATGTGCAGCCGACCGGCATGACGCGGGACAACGGGTGCTCAATGAATATGTATGGCCGACGGACATTGAGGTGATCGGGCCGCGCGAATGGAACCTGATTTCTCGCCAGCATCTGCAGCGGTTCGTCGACGTCTGCTACCTCGGGACTGGCGAAACGTCGTGCGACTCGGACCGGCTCAAGATTGACTTTCATGTCAAGTTTGACAGTAATGGCGTCGTGACGGAGGGGTTCGCCCTCGATATGAGAGGCAGACCCATCGGCTCACGTGGTGACGTTGTCCGGCACGTGGAACGGGGCGGTGAGGCAGTGCGCTAAGCACGCGTCTTGGCGGCAGCTATCAGGTTGGCAAGTCGCCGATTCTGACTGGTACCAGCCACTAGAGAACGGATTACTCACAATCGGCCCGCCACATCCCTTTGTGGGATGTTGGCGGGCCTTTTTTATCGTCGCGTGTTCCTTTCGTCGACTGTTGTGAGAGCCCACATGGGACCTTCGGATACCTCGCGATCTCGCCATATTGACGCCCGGCCTGTGCGAAATGCGGCCCCTGGCCTCAAGAAAAGCATTGGATTGCCGATATAGCTACACTGGATCTCCCGGCGTCACGTCAGCACGATCCGGGCCACGTAAGAGGGAGGACAGCGTTGTCGGGATAACTCGAACGTCGGCCGTCGCCGCGACGGTGGCGTTTATCGCGTCGGCGCTGGTTTTCGCCCAATCGGGTCCTATTGAGAGGATGGGCCATGAAGTTGGTTGAAGTTTCGCAAGATGGTGCGGGAGTCCTGTCGACCGCCAGCGCCTGCGCCGATGGGTTCTTCACTGCAGGGATTTCGGCGGCCTGCGTCCTCGTGTTCTTCGGAACCGAGCGGTACGCCCTGGTTCACGATACAGGGCAACTTGCACTCCCACAAATTGCGTCGATTGCCCGACGGTGCGGCGTCATCGTCGAGGCATACTCCGCCATAAATCCGCTATTGGTCACGCGTGAGGCGGATGACCTGCATGATGACCGGCGGGGGCGATTGAAGAACCTGTTGCGACTGAAGCGGGGTATGACAAAGCTGGTCATTCCGGACGGGAACCTGGTGTGTTTGAACGACAGAACGATGCTAGTTCGTAACGAGGTGATTGTTGCCGGCAAGCCAGTGTTCGTTCGGCCGCCAGACGGCGACGTCCGTAAGCAGATCAACATCTTGAATAACCTGTTTGCGAAGAAGAATTCGCAGAGCCTGCCCGTCGACCTGCAGTTCGAGATCGATCACTACACGACTGCGCCGAGGCTTCATAAATCTGAGACTGAAATGCTGGCGATCGCCGAGGCAAAGCTCAGTCAGGGCGACTCGGGCTACAGCCAAATGCTAAAGGCGGCTCGCGAGATATTCGCGAAGCGGCCGCAAGAGTGCAATTCCGCACCATCGCTTAACTTGACGAACTAGGACAACGAATTGGAACAGTCGTCGAAGAGGGTTCTAAGCGTCGCGAACAAGCTTTTGTCGGTAAGGGGTGCGATTGACATCACCGACAGAGAAGGACGGCTCGCGTATCGAGGAAAAGGGCAGTTCGCAGCGTTCTCGCCCACTTGGCGCGTCTTCAAAGGCGATGAACAGGTTGGCACGATCCGTCGTCGGCTCCTTTCCTGGGCGCCGACTTGGGACATCAAGGGAGAGCTGGGCACCTTCCAAATCAAACGAAAGCTTCTCTCGTTCACGCGCCAATACTACGCTGTTGGCGGTCCCGGGGACGGATCGACTGTCACAGGCAATCTCTGGGACTTCAAGTTCCATGTCAGCAGGCGCGGAGCAACGCTCGCGAAAGCCCGCGGACGCTTGATTACCATGCGAGATAGGCACGACGTCGAGATTCACGGAGGCCCGGAACTGTTCGTAGTGTTCACAATGCTCGTGCTTCAGATGGACCGACGTGATGAGCGCCGGAAGGAAAAGCTGGACCGAGAGTAAGCGGCGGCGTCCTATGAACGATTGTCGGGGACGGGCGCCAGCCAGACGACAGCGAGTGCCATACAGCGGAGCGCTACAACCTGCAGGGCTCCGGCGCCACGAGGTTGCTAACTAATACCAATCGTGACACGAGAAGCGGAAGAAATCAGGATGACCACACTTGACGATCATGAATCCGGCCAGCGCGCTTTCGCACCCTCTGATTCGCGCGAAGGTGACCAAATCAGATGGCTTTCGTTCCGAATGTATACATGGACGTTGATCGTCGGCGCACTGTTGTACGTGGCGCTTGAGCTTGACCGTAGTCTTGCGATCGCCAAGGTAGGTTTCGTAGTCGAAGGAAGGCACTGGATCCGTGCGCAGTTCAAGGATCTGGACGCCGTCGCAAACATAGAGCATTTGCTTTTCGGACTTTGTTGCGGCTTAGCGGGATTTCTCGCTTGTCACACGTTGCATCATATGGACCCCGCTTTTGCGACTGATAGTCGGCGTCGCTCCAGAAGGTTGGATGTTCGCGCGCTTGTCGCACGGCGCTTTCCGACGGCTGACCGTTGGCTCCGAACCACGGGTCGGACCATCGGGCGGTGTGCGCCGTCGCGAGCGGGCATGGTGAGGTTGTGGCAAGGCAGTGCGGTCATTCGCCTCGGTATTCGCTTGGTTGGATCGGTGGCCGTCGTTGGCGTCCTGTACACCTTTCGCAAAACGGCCTACAGCGCTATCGATATCGTCCCAGCGATTTGGATCTTTGCCGTATGCATGTGGATCGTCTGGGGGTGGCGCCACCTTCTGCGGGCCAACCGCACCAATCCTGAGTTTGTGATGATCGCATTTGGCTTCGCTGTATGGTTCGAGCTCGATCTGGTATGGAAACTGGTTCAGCTTGGACATCAGAAAAATACCGTCGCCCACGCGGCTCGCCACCTGACGTATAGCTTCGGCGCATTCGCTGCATCTGTCGCTTTGTTTCGACTCGTCATCATGCGCCGGCTGAACCTTCGATTCAGCCTCGGGCGCCGGCAGCAAAACCAGGTGCGGCCGCAAGCCTAGTAGGGGTCCTTGCCCCGGCTGGGTGAATCTAGGCCGCGCAGAGGCATGCATCCATCGAAGCCGGTGGGCTTGAACGGCCGATCTAAACTGCTATAGTTGCAGTAGCCGTTTATTCGGCATCATGCCTCCAACGCGCAACGGCGCCCATCTCTTGCTCCGCCGGAACCCTTCCGGCCGAGCGTCCAGCTCTCTTCCTGTCAATCGCTCGTGATCGAGCAGAAGGAGAGGCCATGAAGAGCAATCAAGTACAGCAACTGTATGCAAGCTCGTTCGACCCCGGTGTCTTGTCCGCGTTGGCGCGCAACAGTCTCGAGGCGGCAGGGCTACCCAGCGACTTTGAGGGGTGGCTGTCTCAGGTTGAAGAGAGGATCAAGTCCTATGCGAAGCGCACCGCGTACGCCCCCCATTGGGTTCAAGGGCGAACTCCCGATGAGGCGGTCGAGCTCGTAGCAGCCGATGAGGCCGCAGAGGAAATAGCGCGAGTCGTCTGCGAGCTTACGGACGGGGCGTACCTGAAGCTCTCGCCGAAGCACCTGCATTACGGGCCCAGGTACATCAAGGAGCGGGTCCTGATTCTGATGCAACAGCGGATTTGACGCGAGGATCAGAATGATTTCAGCCAGCTGGGTAATTCGAGTGAAGGACACGCAGTCCGTCCTTTTTGAAACATACAACACGCAGGTGGTCGAGCGGCTCAACACGGTGAAGTACGAGGCGGTGCCGATTCTCATCTACCTTGGGGAGCTGAACGCAAAAATCAGGAACCAATGATTCTGGTCACGCCGCGCATCCTCTCGAGGATGCCGGCGCGACCGCTCTACGTTCGGGCGTGGTATAGTCCTCGAGCCGTTGATTCGGCAACACCCCTCACCGATTATCCTCGTCTATCTGTCCTCAAGCCGACTCTGCCAGGAGTTCCAGCCTCGCTGAGTACTTACTCTCTCCTTTGCAACGTGCCAAACTCGGCAAAAGGAGAAAATCAATGACTTGTAAGAATACCGTGAGCCCAAATTGGGAGCGCATTGGCGACGTCGCGGTGGACTCAGGCCAAGTGGTAATCATCGACCCAAGTTACATCGATGGGGGCGGCGGCTGACGGCATTTCAGAGAAGGTCAAGATACGAGCGCTAGGGCCCGCGATTCCGACGACAGACTGGCGGCCTCAAACGCTCCGCCAGGCAATGCCTTGCCGAGTGGTGCCGCGGTTTGTCAACAGCCCTTCCTGGGCATCGCGGAGAATCACATGGACGTCAAGAGCAAACCAACCCGCGCCGAGCGCGGCGGGGCGGTCTCATCGCACGAGACTCGTACGGCCATTCGTGTCACGTTCCACCTTGTCGTGCACGATCCGATCGCCTTTCGAAACGCGGCCTACAGAAGAGGGCTCAAGGACGGCCTCCAGAAAGGGCATGCTGCCGAGTATCGCGACCCGGCACGAGTCAGCCTCGGCCAGTGCGCGCTCCTGATCTTGGATCCGGGTGTGACGCCGGATGGGGCGAGCATCGAGAACTGGAACTCAGATCAGTCGAGTTCAACATCCTAACCAACGCAACAGACGCCGGCCCGATACGGGCTGGCGATACCTCATTTTGTTCACCCGGCCTCGCGTCCGGCTGAACTGCATCTCCTTTGTGACCAGCCCCAAGTGGCATCTAAGGAGAAAATCTTGACCCGAAATCCCATCATCAATTCGACTCTCGCGCACTGCATCGACGAGACATGGCATCTGAGCGCCGAAGCCGCGCCGGCAGTTCCCACGATCAAGGCCTATCGAGCGCACGTGCAACAAGCGTACGGTCACCTTCGCGGCGTGAAGTTTGCCGGGCAGGGTATCGATTACTCACACTTCGTGCGCCTCGACGGCAGCCTCGTGCCCGTGATGCTGAACCATGACTTGAGCACTCGGTTCGTCTTGTGGGCAACGGCGAATCAGCCGATCGGTTACGAACGCCCGACAGTCGATTCGTCCGTTCAGTTGCGACTCGTGCGTCACGACGGAAAGGCAAGCATTCGCCTGATGCTCTATGACGTCCTCGGACCCGAGGGGCGCTTCAAGCGTCTGGGCGCCTACGTCAACGATGCCGACAACACGAGGCACACCATCGACATTCCTCTGGTTGACGACGCCGCTCTCGAAAAGGCAGTTTTCTACGGCGTGAGCGATTGTCTTGAGAAGATCGAGGCGCTCGAAAGGCGTGTGGCTGGACTTCCTGCTGCCGCCTAGTGCGGACCGAATGACCCACAACTGAAGCGTCCGTCGTCACCCCTCGCATGGGGTGGCGAGTGGTCGCACGTTCAGCCGGCGAGAGTGACGCCGGCTGAGCTTCGCTCGCTCCTTTATCCGTCCGATAGGGCACTAAGGAGAGAACCTATGAAAGACAAAACGCCGCTTCGAGGGGTGGAGATCCGCAAGCTAGGGAGCAACAAGGGCACGCCCCGCCTGTGGATCGAAGGAGGACAAGCAAGTCGCGCAGGGTTTCAGCCCGGGATGAAGATAAGCGTTACCCTGGACGAGAAGAAGTGCATGCTCACGCTCGAAGCGAACGAACAAGGCACGCGTGTGGTATCGAAAAAGGTTGTGGGCGATCGGGAGGTGCCGGTTATCGACATTCAGAACGAAAGCCTTCTTGGGATCTTCGTTCGGATGGGGCTCGCCGCGGTGCGGATCGTCGTTCAGATGCGCCGCATCTTCGTGCTGCCTGTCGCGTCCGAGGTCCGGGCGAAGGAACGTGTCGACCGGTTACGGGAGAAGCTCAAGGGTGACGAGCCGCTGTTGATGGGCTCGTTCTCATCGGGAATCGGAATTCTCGATCGGGCCGCCCATACCGGGTTGGCGGAAGCGGGGATCCGAACTCGCCTCGCGATCGCGAATGAGATCCGTGAGGATTGCATGGAGCACGCACTCGCGCACAACCCGGTCTTCGACGCAGAAACAGTGCTGCTAACTGCGCCCATGCAAGAGGTCGTGTTTGATGGTTGGGTGATGTCCCTGCGTATTTCGGCGAGCGTGATCAGCGATTTCGGTTGAACGTGATCAGTGGTTCCGATTGATGGTGATCGGTCGTTTCGGTCGAAGGTGATCACTTATCACCGGTTTCCGAAACGAGCGATCATCTTGCCGAAGCGGGTGATCACGTTCCCGGAATGAGTGATCAGCGAACCGAAACAGCTGATCACGCGACCGAAACGGGATAGCCGTTCCGGCTCGGCGGTGGTGTTGCGCATGTGATCAACGACGGGCGTTAGCCTTGATCCTTTTTAGGGGACAGGTTGATGCCGGCACATCGGATGAGCATGCGCAAACTGAAGGAAGTACTGCGGCTGAAGTGGGCGTGCGGCCTGTCGCACCGCCAGATCAGCCGCGCGATCGGCATCAGCGTCGGCGCCATCTCGGCATACGCCGCCCGCGCGAGCGCGGCGGGCCTCGACTGGGCTACCGTCGAACCGCTCGCCGACGACGAGCTCGAGATCAGGTTGGACCTGCCGGAGGAAACCGCGGTCCCGACCCGCCGGGTCGAACCGGATTACGCGGCGATGCACCGCGACCTGCGCCGCAAGGGCGTGACGCTGCAACTGCTCTGGGAGGAGTACGTCGAGGCTCACCCAGGCCAACGCACCTATCGCTATACGCAGTTCTGCCAGCGGTACAAGGACTGGGCTGCGGCGCTGAAGCGCTCGATGCGCCAGCAACACCGCGCCGGCGAGAAGCTGTTCGCCGACTTCGCCGGGCAAACTGTGCCGATCCTCGGTCGCGACGGCGGCATCGCGTTCAAGGCTCACGTGTTCGTGGCCGTCCTCGGCGCCTCGAACTACACCTATGCATGTGCGACGCGTTCGGAGGCCATGCCCGACTGGATCGGCAGCCTGATCGACGCGTTGGAATTCTACGGCGGTGTCCCCGAGCTGCTGGTGCCCGACAACCCCAAGGCATTGATCGCCAAGGCGGACCGGTACGAACCGGTGCTGGGCAACACCACGCAGGACTTCGTGAACCACTACGCGACCGCCATGTTGCCGGCGCGGCCGCGCAAGCCGCAGGACAAGGCGAAGGTCGAGGTCGGCGTGCAGATCGTCGAGCGCTGGATCCTCGCACGGCTGCGCAACCACCGCTTCTACAGCCTGGCCGAGCTGAACAAGGCGATCGGCAAGCTGATCACCGACCTGAACCGGCGTCCGTTCAAGAAGCTCGACGGCAACCGCCGCGAATGGTTCGAGCGGCTAGACCGCCCGGCGCTGCGCCCGTTGCCGACACGCCGATACGAGATCGCGACCTTCGTGAAGTGCCGCGTCAACATCGACTACCACGTCGAAGTCGATCACCACTATTACAGCGTCCCGCACAGCCTCGTGCGCCAGGAAGTCTATGCCCGCGTGACGCGCCACGGCGTCGAGATCTTGCACCGCGGCAAGCGCGTTGCCGCCCACGCCCGCAGCCGACTCCGGAACAAGCATACGACGTTGCCTGAGCATATGCCGGCGGCGCACCGCGCCCACATGGAATGGACGCCAGGCCGGTTGTTGAACTGGGGCGCCTCGGTCGGTCCCGGTGCCGAGGCGATCGTCAAACATCTGTTGACCAACCGGCCCCATCCCGAGATGGGGTACCGTGCCTGTCTCGGACTGCTGTCGCTCTCGCGCAAGTACGGCAAGGAACGGCTGGAAGCCGCCTGCCAGCGGGCGCTCGTGATCGGCTCACCGACCCGCCGCTCCGTGCTGTCGATCCTCGAATCCGGCCTGGACCGACAGCCGATGCTCCCGATTCCGCCCGCCGAATGGCATTCGCCCGATCACGAGAACGTGCGCGGGCCCGAGTATTACCACTGACCCAAGGAGGTCGCAATGTTGATGCAGCAAACCTTAACCCAGCTCAAGTCCCTGAAGCTCGACGGCATGGCCCGCGCGTTCGAGGAACAAACGGCGTTGACCGCCAGCACCAGCCTGTCGTTCGAAGAGCGCTTCGGCATGGTCGTCGAGCGCGAGCTCGCCTGGCGCGATACCCGGCGGCTCGAACGGCTGCTGAAGTCTGCGAAACTCAAGAATCCCCAGGCCTGCATTGAGGACATCGAATACCGGCAGAGCCGCGGCATCGACAAGAGCGTCGTCGCCGCACTTGCCGGTTGCGACTGGATCCGTAACGCGCAGAACCTCATCCTGACGGGGCCGACCGGCGCAGGCAAGACGTGGATTGCGTGCGCGTTCGGTCAGCAGGCCTGCCGACAAGGCTTCTCCGTGATGTACGTCCGCGTTGCCCGGCTGTTCGAGGAATTGAAGATCGCTCACGGCGACGGCAGCTTCACGCGGCGGCTCGCGCAGCTCGCCAAGATGGACGTCCTGCTGCTCGACGACTGGGGGCTGCAGGATCTCGATCAGGGTGCCCGAAACGATCTGCTCGAAGTGCTCGACGATCGCGTTGGCACGCGCTCCACGATCATTACCAGCCAACTGCCATTGGAACACTGGCACGCTTGGCTTCAGGACCCGACGCTCGCCGACGCGATCCTCGACCGGCTCGTCCATCAGGCCCACAAGCTGCCGTTGAAGGGCGAGTCGATGCGAAAGACCAACGCCAAGCAGTCCTCCGCATCCTGATCGTGATCACCTTCGCTATAATCCATTGACCGCGCAACACCACCTTCCAAACTGATCACGTTCGCCGAAACGCCTGATCACCATCACCGAAATCCGCAGATGTCCCAACTCCCGAAGCTCGACGGCCTGGTGATCGGGATCCCGTGCAGTGGGGCGTCGAACGCAGGACGAACAAAGCGCAAGCTTCTCTTCCCCGAGTCACATCCGGACGTTGGGCACCTCGTCGTCCCGTTCCTGGCGGCCGTCGCGCATACGTCTCCGGCATTTGTCGTAATCGAGTGTGTGCCTGGCTGGCTGAATACCGCATCTGCCGCGATCGCACGTTCGATGCTGCGGGATCTCGGGTACGTTATCCACGAAACCGTACTCAACGCGGCGGAGTGGAACATGCTCGAGCATCGAGAGCGGATGTGCATCGTCGCCGTTACGCACGGGATCGAGTTCTCGTTCGACCACGTCGAACGTCCGGAACCTCGAACGCGAAAGCTCGGCGAAGTCATGGATGTCGTCGCGCTCGATGACAAGTGCTGGTCTCCGCTGCTCTACCTCAAGGCGAAGCAAGAGCGGGACGCGGCCGAAGGGAAGGGGTTCAAGATGACGATCGTCACCGACGAATCGACAAGGGTCCCGACACTCAACAAGACGCTCGCGAAGCGGCAGAGCACGGGGACTTTCATTCAGCATCCGACATCCTCCGATCTCCTGCGGATTCCGACAGTAAGGGAGCATGCTCGCTGCAAGGGAATCTGGGAAGATCTGGTGAAGGACGTAACGCAGACCTTTGGCCATGAGGTCTGCGGCCAGGCGGTAAGTGTTCCGCCGTTCGTCTCCGTGTTTCATGCACTTGGTCGCTCGATGCAAGTATTGAAGAAAGCGGCGTCCGTAACCTTCTCGGCTTTCGTGCGAGGGGAGACGGTGTCCGCGTAGTCGAGTACATCTAACGAAAGTGGAACCCGCCTCGCTCGCAAGAGCGACGGCGGAACTTCCACGCAAGGTTCTGCTGGGCATGTGGTCCCGCAGAGCCGATAGCTCCCTTCCTTGTCACAGCCCATCGGGCAAAGAGAGGAAGTCATCAATGAAGCGAAACCCGATCCACCAAACGCACGCGCCGATCTCGTCTCACCAACGAAACCAACTGGCGATGGACGCCACCGATGTACGCGCCACGGCGACGCGGAAAGATCTGTTACTGGACTGGCGGGAAGAAGCAAACGAGCTTGACGCCGCCCGCGAGCATTTCGACCTTGGATGTTGGCTGTACTACTACGCCCCCCGCATACGAAGGGCGTCCAGCTTTGACGATCGCGTGGATTGTGCACGGCGCCTCTTCGAAGCCGGCATTTTCCGACCCGGGTATCAGTTCTTCACCATATTTGGGTTTGGGGAGCGCGAGTTCGATAGCGTCTTTGAAATGGGGGACGCAGAAGCAGTAATTGAGCAGTTGAGGTCGCATCTCGAAAGCCCACGCATACAGGAAGCCTTCAAGCGGTACGGGTGGCCTGTCGAGCGTATGCAGCAGAGCTTGTTCTAGTCGCCTGCTCGGACCAACACCGGTAATACGTCTCCCGCGACATGCCACACGAATCGGTCCGTTGGCGGCCGCCTTGACCGGCGGCGCGCTTTCGTCACCGTCTCAGGTGACGCGTTGCAGGAGCCTCGACACAGGGTTCCCTTCGATCCACAGCCATTTAGCAAGCACTGGAGGTACTTATGATTCGCAACTTGAAAACCGGCGAGCGCGGGGTATCCGCATGAAGAACATCTCGGCGGACGACCTTGAAACGATTCGCGCCAGCATGCCCGTTACCCTGCAGGGGCGCGTGTTCGTAGACTCGCTTGTTTGCGGCTTTCCGCAACTCGGCATCTTGCACCAGGGTCGAACATTTACCGCACCGTCCTTCGACGTCACGGACCCTGGCGGCGTCGACCCCATTGAGTTCAACCTGTGTCCCGAAGAAGTGCGGTTCATCGCGGCGACGAACGATAGGCTCACAACGATCTACGCGGCGACATAGAGAAAATCCCACCGCCGGCACGATAGGGCTGGCGGTGAACCAACGTGGTTGGGTGGGCACCTTGAGCACGTACTTGCGCCCTTGGTGCCACACCTTGTCCAGCCACGATTCCATATGAAAAGGAAGGTAAATCATGCATCAACAATCACCGACCGTTTCCATCAGCGACCTTGATCTGCCGGAAGTTCCTGGCTCACTTCGTGGACGCCTCGAGGTCGACACCTCAGCAGAGGGCCATCCTCAAATCGGAATTGTTCATGACGGAGTTCTTATCACTGCTCCGTATTACGACGTCGGGATGACCGGTCATGCAGATCCGAGCGAGTACGGACTCTCAATTGCCGAGGCGGATTTCCTCGTCGCCGCGAACGAGAGGCTGACCGTGGAGTATGCGTCGAGGACCCCGGCTGCCGACGAGGGTAAGTGAATCGCCGGCAGCTGAAATGCTCCTTGTCTGCTTTGCAGCAAACATTGAGAGGAAGCCTGCTACTCGTCCATGCGGACGGGCAGCGGGCGACCTTGAGGTACGCTGCCGCGCTGCGCACAGGTTGGCCATCGCAACGAAAAGGACCTTTTCGGTGGTTCGATTCGCGGTTTGACTTTCACGACCCGTGTACGACAATTGCTCAGCGGCCCCGGTCGGCCGCCACCATTCCATTCATCTAGGGACGTATCACGATGCCAACGTTTGAAACTTTCCTCGACCAGATGAAAGCTGCCGGAGTCCAGATCCTGAACGAAGGCGCTTTGACGACAATGGCTCGCCAGGTGTCCGATTGGCCGGCTGTTGTTGCCGATGTTGCGGTGAGGGGGCGCAAACAAGGGATCATCTTCGAGCGGGTCACCGCCGATGTTCCGACCGACGACGGTTTGGAGACCATTCTGAGCGACTTCAGCTTCACCCCACAGGAGGCCCGCGCTGTCATTGACAACACGTTTCCGATGGGTGCGATTGCTGGCGTGAAGGTGTAGAGCATGCTTGATTTGCGCCGCGCCATTTCTATCACCGTGGGCACAATCGTGCTGATCGGATTCGGGTCATCGGTGGCACGTTTGATCGTCAGAAGCGATGGCCTAGCGGCCCGGCAGCGCCTTGAGATCGTCTGGCCTGACTTCGCAAAGATGGGCGATCGGGATCGTGCGTTGCTGGCCAGCCTTGCTCTGGCTTGTAAGCTGAAAGACCGAACCAAAGACCCCGCAGCGGTTCTCGAATGCTTGCAGGAGGGGGTGGACAGCGACAACCCGCATTTCCCATACGGGATGGACCGGAACCAGGTCCAGGCTCGGCTGACTGAACTGATCCCCCAGCGGTCGAAGGAAAGACCAGCGTGAGTGACAACCCAAGCCAAGGCGGTAATGTGGCAGATATTCTGCCAAAGGCGGTTCAGTGGGCCAAACAGGTGGCCGAGAAGGGATTGCTCGCCGGTCGCGGGCTTACTCCTTCGGAACTCGTCGACGCGAGCCAGGTTGGCGTAGAGGCCCCAGAACGTGTCCGCCTGGTACTGGTCGACGAAGTGCCAATGCCGACCGATCCTGTTCTTCGAGAAATTGCGGTTCGAACAGGCCTGTTGAGCTCCCGCCTCTCGGGCCTGACGCTTGGCTATGCAATCTTCATCGTCCCCACGCAGCTCACTCGCCGCTTGCTGACGCACGAGTGCCGCCATGTCCATCAGTACGAGCGTGCCGGTTCGATCGACCAGTTCTTGCCGGAGTACCTGCGCCAGATAACTACCTACGGCTATTCGTCGGCCCCGCTCGAGCTCGACGCGAGTATGCACGAGCTCCCTTGAAGCATCGCTAATCCGCCAGGTACAGCGGTAGAGGGTATCGCGTTACTTTCGCGGCCTTACCGGTCGACCGCGGTGCCGGCGCAACGAGTTCTGCGGGCATCCAGTACCAACCTCGTTCCAGTTGGTCGAGGAGGTCAAAGTGCTCCGACTCTAATGCGAGGCACGAGCCAGATCGTGATCCGTTCACTGCGGCGAACAGCTGCCACTGCGAGGGCCATTGATCGTCACCTTCGAGGACGAATCGAAGGACGTCGTCGATTCGGATTTCGTAGGCTGTCGCTGAAACGGGAACCGCTCTGACACGCGCCGCATAGGGATTCGCGGGTGCTCGGCGCGACAAGGGAGGAAAAGGTTGGCGCATAGCCGAAACTCCAGAGAGCGATATGTCTTCAGTGTCGCCTTCGACCTTGGAGACGCAAACCGGCGGGCAGCGGTTGGACCGCGCGAGTGGGGAAGGGAGGATAGCATCGCTGCTCCCTCCCTCATGTTCCTTCGAGGTTCCACTTCCTACTGCGTCAGTGGCGGTGTTGGCCGATGTTCAATGCATCCACAACACGGCGGTACCGTTCCAAGCTGTCCAGGACACTCTGCGTCGCTACCAGCAGTGCTTCCGTTTCAACCCGCAGTGCCGAATGGCACTCCGGCAGACTTTCGCTCAGTGTTTCCAGATAGGTTGCGTAGGATTCGATATGGCCGTCGATCATGCGCATACAGCCTCCACCATTCCGCTTTCCTGCGCCGAGATCCACAGTGCGGCTCGGGCGAGAGCAATGTTCACTCGCTCGATAATTCCCGCGCAAATCTCCCCGAGCGTGTCGCCGTAGACAAACGGCTCCTTATCCCGGAGGTGGCTGGTTGACTGAAACGCCCAATGAGGTCCGGTATTCACCCAGAGCGTCGCGGAGTACTTCTTGCCCGAATGACGACGATACCTCCGAACCGTGCCGCCCTCGAGATACAGTGCTTCCGGCATGAAAAGTCGAATTTCAGCCCTGATGGTTGTCTTGTCCGACAGCAAGTCGTCGGGCGACCTGCCCTCGATAGCGTCCCGGCGGACGAAGAGCGACGCGCCACACGCGGTCGACCGGACCGGACTACCTGAGAACTTCAAGCGACAGTCCGAAGCCCACCAGGAGTGCCCTGCGGGCAAGGTAACGCCAGCTTTGATCCTGTCATCTGCGAGCAAAACTCGATCGACGATGAGTCGTTCCAGTTCGGGCATCGTGTGGACTCGCGCGCTCGATACTTCGTTGCTGTTCATATCTTCTCCAATTTTTGTCCGATTGGACTGTAAAAAAGGAGTGGGCAAGAGACGGCTCTGTCTCGAGCGGAGGCTATACGTTAGGAAATGCGGTCTAACGTAGAGCAGGGTTTGCGTGTACAAGTGCGCGCGTTCCGATAGCCCGTGAATGGCGTGCACATGGGCAAGCGCCATGGTTGATATCGGCGCCAGAGGAACCGGTGACCGCCGGTGTAGTGGCCCCCAACCGGAGGTCCGGACGAGAGTGGCTACCGGGATTGGGACGATGGAGAGACGCCGGGACATGCGGGTGCATGCCCGGCGCCTGGATGGTTCGCGTCAGCGACCGTCGTTCGGCAACCTGAAGTCCACCAACAGACCCGGGCCACCGTTGTTTCGAATCTGGCGAAGCAGCGGGCCTTCCGGCTCGCGCTCGTCGCGTCCGGAGTGCCAGAGGTCGATAAGTTTCTTCTTCCAGTAGCGGCCGTGGCGCGTTGCAAACGTCAGAAGCGCATTGGCCTGCTCTACCGTGAGTGATGCCTTCTCTTCCTTCATGATTCTCTCCTTCTTGCCTTTAGGCGGGTGAAAAGGAGTTGAGGGCCTCTGAAGGCCCGGGGGCCTTCGGAGGTTCGGGGGGCGCACATAGCTGAATTGGCGCTCGTTCCCGAGTTAAGAGGTAAGGCTATCTGGTGTGATCAGAATGCAAGCCTGTCCAGTCTTGGGATTGAAGTAGGCGTTTGCCGACACCATCACCGGATAGCCGCTTTCGAATGCATGGATAGCCAAGCGGCCACCGCGGTGGGGTAGGCCCGTCCGCATCACCAAGCCGCCACCAACGCTAGCGTTGGTCTGACCGCTGGGTCGGACACCCTTCGGCCCAAGCAGGCGCTCCATCATCCCGTCAAACTTTGCGTTCATGACTTTCTCCTCATTGCCCGTCTCGGGCTAAAAAATAGAGGAGGGGTAACTCTACGCTGCCGCAAAAGGCATCGGAGAATATGGCGAATTAGGTGTGCGACCGGCAGTCGCGGTGACTAAGCAAACCGAAAAGTTATTTCGTTTGCCTGGCGGCGCGAGGCTCTGACGCGTAGTCAATGCTGAGTCGGGGGCGGCGGTGCTGGTCGAACGACAGGCGTCGAACATGTCGGGAAACCCGGTCGGAGGCCCTTGCTGTTGATGGCAAGGTCAAAGCTCGTCGCCACCATCGCTGCGCAAATCGGGTGGTCGCTTCAGGGACGCCGTTTGAAGTAAATTCGAGTGCCGATTGAACGGCTGGCAAACAATACCACATCCAGCCGTTCTAGCGATACGGTCAACATCTCACTGTCATTGTGCGCGAGCGCGTTTCGAACTAGGAGCAACGTCCGATGGGGCCCGCAGCGACTAGCCAACGAGAGCGACTTTCGCTTGCGCGAAGAAAGTGGGATTGAACGTGTAGTGCAGGAAGTCTGGGTCGGCGGCTGGCACCAACACTGAGGAGAACACGGAGACGGTTGTCTCGCCGCGCCGATCTGCAAGTTGCGCTCGCAAATCGGTCAGTTCGCTTATCGCATGATCAACGTCGTTCGGACCGAACTCACAGCGGTACTGACTGACGATGCCCATGTCACGCAGCACATCGAGCACCGGGATACGCAAGCTATCGTGGCTGTCAGAGCGCTCCGCTGTCATTTTCGCGTAAGCCATGCGCGCGACTGCAGTTGTCCGGGGCATCAGGTTCTTTTCTGCGTTCAGTAGGCGCCGAAATGAGGCCATCCGGCTGGCTACGAGACCGTCGATGTCACACATGAAGTGGACGTCGTCCTCGAGGTTCTCGAACGACAGCGGAGCAACGGCTTCCTTCACATAGCCCATCTCGACCAAGCGAGCGCGCATCTCAAAGATGTCGATGATGCGAGCAGCTGGGGCATCGTCGGACAGGCTCTTCAGGTGGTGGGTAAACGAACTCCAGGTGTAAAAACCTAAGCTCTGTGCGATCGCCTCAAGCCGGTGGCCATAACGTACGCCGGGCAACTGCGTAGTGGTGTGGGATTTGAGAAGCGAAAGGGAACGAACGTCGAGATGAACGCGGGTCATGGCCAATCCTTTTGTCAGTGGTCTGCGAACCGGCGATTACTCGATGACCAGTCAAAAGGTCGTCCATGGTGATACGAAGAACCGCCTGTTCGACCCGCCGGCAGGTCAGGATGGCATCCGTAGACGCAAGTGTAGCAGAGGTCGCGCTCATGCCAAATCAAGGTCTTCGGGCTGCTCATACCGAGCAAGTTACGTCTCACAGCGTGGTCAGCGTTTGGGTAACTGACCGGACTGACGATCGTCATTTTTTCCGGTCCTACGATAGGCGCTTGAAAATCGACGATGCTTGTCCACCCTTGTGAAATCGAAGTATCATTCGCGCAGGCCGTTTATTCGGCAGCATTCAATTTCTGGCTCTGCATGCGTCCACGACGCCCCACCCGCAGAGTTCCAGCGAAACCATCATCACACGCACGAGACCGGACGTAGCGCATTTCCTGCGCTGAACCTGCGTTCATACCGTCTGCGCTGCGCATGTTCGACGTCGCTGACTTCCCGTCAAGGCATCAGCCTTCACGGGGCGAACGGCCCCAGTCGTAGCCTCACGAGGCTACAAGACCACGGAGAACAACATGTGCGAATACGGATCGAAGCGTTTGTGGGTTGTTGCAGTGCCGGCTGATGCAGGTGTCAAACCTATCAGCCTGGTGTTCTTCCAGTCGGAGGAGCCTTCTCGAGCGCAATTGCTGGAGCGCACCGGTGGTGCGGTGGAGATTCCGGTGGGGGCCATTTGCGCCCTGGACCTCACCACCGCCGTGAGCCATGACCCGATGAGTATTGCCTGCCTCGACGCGTGGGCACGCATGGTTTTGGCTGAAGGGCTCTCGGTGCGCCCACTTGTCGATGTATCGGCGAGTGCATTTACCATTGTGCCTAGCAAGCGGGTGCACTACGGCACGAAAGAGCAGTACTTCGACGAAGGGGGGTGCCTGTTAGGGGAGATTCACTACCGCGGTGACGGGGAACCACATCGTTGGCTCCTCGATCGCCGGTTCGCCCGCTGATTCTAGCCGACACCACGTCCCAGGCTCGCCACGTCACTGACTGGCGGGCCTTTTTCGTCAAAGCTCTAATACGCCCTGAGTGGGCTTCATCACGCGCGCGTATGCGCGAGGGAAAAGACGTTCCAGCTCAGGGTAGGCAGAGAGAGCTGTCGTTGATGGCAGCGGCTGATGAAGCCAATGCGGAAGGTCGTCCTCCTCGTTGCTGTACAGGGCGTTGTTGACGGCCCTTCGGTGCGCTTGGCGCAAGCCATCCTCGCCGAGCTTGTCGACAAAACCGATACTCTGACCGCGGAAGAGAACGTCTGCTTTTCGGCCGTGACTGATCAGCGGCACGATGACTGCTTCCGCCGTGAACTGATTAAAGCTCACGAACTCGGCGCCATTGGTGGGTGAGTAGCCTTTGCTGTTCATGATTCTCCTCTGATGCCGCAGTGGGCGTTGATAAAGGAGATGGGCGTAGCCTCGGCGACCGAACGGCCGGCGGGGCGCAGTAGAAGCCCGCCCGGTTGAACCGGGCGGGGGACGTACAATCAGTGTGGCAAGTAGATCGATTTCGCAAACCGTGGGTATTGTGCGAGGTAGTCCCGCACTAGCGCGACCGTCCTGTCTTTGCTCACGAACGGATCGAGCAACCCGAGCGACAGTTCGATCACCCTCTTACGGTCCTCCAGCCTCATCACATAATCCTTCTCGGCGAATACTGCCAGCGCTGGCAACTCACCCATCGCTTTGATTAATGCGCTCTCAGCATTCACGAGCACATGCCGGGCCTTGAGGAGCGGGCAAACGTCCGGATCCTCGCCCTCGACGGTAATCTGCGCGGCGGCGCGAGCCTTGCGACACTCAGCAAAGAAAATTGCTGAGTCAGCCTCACCAAGTCGGTACGACAGGTTCGGATCGAGGATGATCTCTTCCGGTTCGCTGCGCACGGTCCGTGCGGCCACGAAGCGGTACTTCTTGAGAATCTCCGTTTCGAACCCGATGACGATCGAGCGGATCTCCCGTTCGCTCATTTCGGCAGCGAGGTGTGCTTCCGCGGCTGCAATCATCCGGTCGGTCGGGGTGAAGGCGCTATTTCCCATTTGATGGTTCTCCTCTTGGTGCCCTGAGGCGTGAAAAAGGAGCGGGCCACGGCCCTGGCGAGCGGCGCTCGGCAAGATCTGATGGCATTGCGAGAAGATTGAAGGGCGCCCTCGTCGTGAGCGCGCCCGATTCCTTAACTCCAGTGACCTGCATCGTTGTGATGGTGGTCAGCATGCCCCACGTACGAGTCCTCGCACGATGAAGTACTCATTGAGTCGTCTACCCACCGATCATGGTGATGGTGATGACCATACGAAGTGTCGTCGTTCTGGTCGCAGCTGCAGGGAAGATAGTTTCCACAGCGGACACATCGGTCGAGCGGATCCGATGCGCTTTCCGTTTGAGCGGTTTCGTTGCCAGCTCCAATAAACGCGATCATAAAGAACGCAACTGCGCCGGCGATGATCAAGATCGTATTCATGCTTTTTCTCCCGGTGCCTCGAGGGCGTGAACAAGAGAGATAGCTTTCCTCGCCATTGCGGACCGGTGGTCAGCGATGGATCGAGAGCGCCGTACCCGGATGGGGTAACAGCGCTGCCGATTGAGCTCTATGCAACTACCGAGTCGACGTCGCGCGACCACGGTTGATGACGGGCTTGATCGATAATGAAGTAGCCCATGTGCCCTAGCGTTTCGAAAGCGTCGTGATACTCCCTTTCGGGCACAAGCCAATAGGTTTCGGTCCCGGCGTGCTCACCGCACGGCGATCGCCCGCCAAGTGTAGCTACCAGTCCGACCATTCCCTCCGGAACCCGCTTGTCCCAACTTCCGACCGCGGACAGGACGAGCAGCTCGTTTCGATGCTGCTCAAGAAACGCCTCGCGGCGGCGCGTGTAGCTAGTTTCCGGGGACAGCCTTTCGCCGGTCCACGCCTCCCAGATTTCCGGCATCCAGTCGATTACCAGCTTGCGTGCCGACACCTGCGCCTCGGAGTCGAAGTGGTGAGGAAAGGCGAGCGTAACGATCGCTGACTCCTGGTCTTCCTCAAACCATGCACCGCCGTCGCCATCAAGGTGAGCAGTCGGCCGAAGCCCGTCAGGCATTTCGGCAATTCGACTGGCGGAGAGCCAGTAACCTCCATAACTTGCGGTCGAGTAGCGAACGATGCCTTCATCGATCACGCGGGTCGACTGCGGTGCTCCCCAGGGGGTGTGATTCGGGAAATCGGTTTGATTCATGGGTATCTCCTTCGCTGCCAGGTTGGCTGTTGAAAAGGAGCGGGCGCGAACCCTGAGGAATCGAGCTCTTCAGGGCCTAGGGCGTCGATCGACACCTTCCCGGGAGAAGGTGTCGGCCAACGTAGCTTGAAGGTTCCTTTCTATGCGGCTACCGCAGTGCTGAGCCCGCGGATCATGGCTTCTGCCTTGGCGTACCCGTAGAGGACGATGGCGGTGGCGACGATCTTTGCGCGGGGGCCGCACGAGATGTTGTCCTCAACCCACGTCTCAGCGCCAACCATCGCGGATTCCTGATCGGAGATCGAGTCGCCGCACAAGTTGGATGCCTTGCTCCCGAGATATGACTTCAGCTCGTCGACGATGTCCCACCAGGTGTCCTCGTCGAACAGCGTCACGTTGCCGCCATTCGTCAGATGGGTGAGAAGCTTGTCGACCCCACCGTGCACCATGACTTGGTCCAGTTCCGTACGGAACTCCTGAACGGGGATCAGTTGGTCGCTGAACACGACTTCGTGCTGCGAGCCGGCAATGCCGAAGGCTTGAAGATTGCGGTTCATGGTGCTCTCCTGGGTGCCACGATGTGGCGGTTGAAAAGGAGAGAGCGCCTTGGACACTGGGGATCCGTTCGGGTATGGGGATCGCAGTGCCGGGTGGAGTCCGACGCTCAACTGAACGACCTTCAGTTGAGTGAGGAGCCGAAGAAGGATTTGATGAGGCTGGAAATGTGCCGACCGAACGGCTGAAAGAAGCTTACCTGAAGGAAGCGGGGTGCCGCAAGAATGACGTGAGGCCGCGTTGAGATTCCAATTAGCCGAGTTAAGTTTGTTCAAACAAACTTGCCTCAAACCGGTTGGAGCTATCATGGGTGCATTCTTAATAGGGCGCCGCGATCGTTCGTTCGCGACGTCGGTTGAGCGGACAGGGCGTCATCCGGCTGGACTTCTGAGCTCGCACCCGGAGCGATCTTTGCCCCAAGCGCCTGAAGGAACTGAACGTCGTTGAAATGGAACCGCAAAAGCAACTGAGGGGTTCGCGCGAGTTTGTCGAGCCTCTCCGGAGAACATTGCACCAGGGCTTGCCCAACCTCGGCGGATAGCTCGAACCCGCGAGTAGCAGCGGCGAAATCCTCACGGAGCGATCGTTGGAGGAGGGACAGGTACGATCGATTCAGCCCGTGAATCTCGCTGAGTAACGTTGTGTCTTGCAGCATGTTGGCTCCATCAGCGTGGCCATGCTACGCACGATATCCACGAGTTGCGATCAAAGGCACACCTGCCGCCGAACCAAGAGGATATTCGAGCGCCTGGACAAAGCGCCGGAGAAAACGCGGTTAGTCCGAGGCCCTTTCGAGATAGCGATGGCCGCTCAAGTTGGCGCGGACTGCTCGAGAATCGATAGCATGCGCTGCGCCGCCTCGCGCTCGGCCGCCCGCCGGTTCAGACCGATACCGGTCGTCCGTTGGCGGAGTGTCTTGACCACGCACTCGCTCTGATAGCGGCGGGGCTGTTCATGATCCAGTACCGCGATAATGCTGTAGGCCGGCACAGGAATGTGCCGCGCTTGGAGGAACTCCTGCAGGCGCGACTTCGGATCCTTGCCAAAGTGTTATTCCCCCCGACTCCGAATACATATTTCTGTCGAGCGCAGCATCGAGGGAGCGCGCCCGTTCCTCGGGCGTGCGTAACTGCTGTGCGGCTAAGACAGGCCGACCCACGATCTGGCTCCAGGAGTACTGTATAAATATACAGGTATTCTAGCCCAAGATTTCGAGTTTGAGGGTTGGAGGGCGGGTTCAACTTTCTTCCCTCCACTCGCTATCTACCGTCCCTAATTGACCATCAAACACCGTGGCCGCATCGTTTCAAGATTACTTGAATCTTTGAATCGACAGGTCTATGATGCCGCCATGGACTCGAACCTCGTTGTACGCGCGCTCGGCGCGCTCGCTCATGAATCGCGCCTGGCGATCTTCCGCGCACTGGTTGTCGCGGGCCCCGAAGGCATGCCGGCTGGTGAGATTGCTCAGCAGCTTGGCCTCTCGCCGTCTGGCTTGTCGTTCCACCTTAAAGACCTGTCGCATGCGGGCCTCGTCAACAGCGAGCAGAAGGGACGGTTCATCTTCTATTCAGCCAACTTCGATGCGATGAACGCACTGCTCGGGTTTCTGACCGAGAACTGCTGTGCGGGCGCTGACTGTTCCGTTCAAGCTGTGTCGCAGTGCCAAGGAGCTAAATCATGAAACGCATGCACATCCACGTTGCTGTCGAAGATATTGATGCGAGCACCCGGTTCTACGTTGCCATGTTTGGAGGCGCGAAACCGACGGTATCGAAGTCGCACTACCGCAAATGGGAGTTGAGCGATCCGAAGGTCAACTTCGCTATTTCGCAGCGTGGCGTAAAGCCCGGCATTGATCACCTTGCATTCAGGTCGAATCGGACGAGGAACTTGCCGAGATGCGAGCGCGTTTCGCGAGCGCTGAATTGCCTGTCACGAATCAGACGGCGACGACCTGCTGTTATGCAAAGTCGGATAAGACCTGGACCGTGGACCCACAGGGCGTCGCATGGGAGACGTTTCAAACGCTTGAGCACGCCCCTGTTTATGGAGAGTCGCGCGATCGTTCGCGCGAAGCCCGCGTTCTTCAAATGCCTGCTGCGCCGG
>AACY020354754.1_pt1 | contig 47385 bp, 45 predicted proteins | sample 267378 | NCBI WGS metagenome assembly AACY02 (sample SAMN02954345, study PRJNA13694) | marine metagenome | biome: aquatic; feature: ocean; material: water; isolation source: isolated as part of a large dataset composed predominantly from surface... | reverse complement strand
GGTTCTCCTCAGAAGCTATTTAGGTAGCGCCTCGAGCGAATACCATTGGGGGGTAGAGCACTGTTAAGGCTAGGGGGTCATCCCGACTTACCAACCCTTTGCAAACTCCGAATACCAATGAGTACTACTCGGGAGACAGACGGCGGGTGCTAACGTCCGTCGTCAAAAGGGAAACAACCCAGACCGTCAGCTAAGGTCCCAAAGTGTATGTTAAGTGGGAAACGATGTGGGAAGGCTTAGACAGCTAGGATGTTGGCTTAGAAGCAGCCATCATTTAAAGAAAGCGTAATAGCTCACTAGTCGAGTCGGCCTGCGCGGAAGATGTAACGGGGCTAAACATACCACCGAAGCTACGGGTGCAATTCATTAGAGTTGCGCGGTAGAGGAGCGTTCTGTAAGCCGTTGAAGGTGAAGGGGTAACCCACACTGGAGGTATCAGAAGTGCGAATGCTGACATGAGTAACGATAAAGGGGGTGAAAAACCCCCTCGCCGAAAGACCAAGGGTTCCTGTCCAACGTTAATCGGGGCAGGGTGAGTCGACCCCTAAGGTGAGGCCGAAAGGCGTAATCGATGGGAAACAGATTAATATTTCTGTACTTCCGCTAACTGCGATGGAGAGACGGAGAAGGCTAGGCTAGCGCGGCGTTGGTAGTCCGCGTTTAAGGTGGTAGGTGGGTGACTTAGGCAAATCCGGGTCACTATACACTGAGAGCTGATGACGAGTCCCCAAGGGGATGAAGTAGTTGATGCCATGCTTCCAGGAAAATCTTCTAAGCTTCAGGTTAGCGGGAATCGTACCCCAAACCGACACAGGTGGTCGGGTAGAGAATACCAAGGCGCTTGAGAGAACTCGGCTGAAGGAACTAGGCAAAATGGTACCGTAACTTCGGGAGAAGGTACGCTCTTGTTGGTGATGAGACTTGCTCTCTAAGCTGACGGGAGTCGCAGATACCAGGTGGCTGCAACTGTTTATCAAAAACACAGCACTGTGCAAACTCGCAAGAGGAAGTATACGGTGTGACGCCTGCCCGGTGCCGGAAGGTTAATTGATTGGGTTATCGCAAGAGAAGCTCATGATCGAAGCCCCGGTAAACGGCGGCCGTAACTATAACGGTCCTAAGGTAGCGAAATTCCTTGTCGGGTAAGTTCCGACCTGCACGAATGGCGTAATGATGGCCACGCTGTCTCCAGCCGAGACTCAGTGAAGTTGAAATTGCGGTGAAGATGCCGTATACCCGCGGCTAGACGGAAAGACCCCGTGAACCTTTACTATAGCTTGGCACTGAACATTGACCCTACATGTGTAGGATAGGTGGGAGACTATGAAGTTGGAACGCTAGTTCTGATGGAGTCGTCCTTGAAATACCACCCTTGTAGTGTTGATGTTCTAACTTGGCCCCATTATCTGGGGTAAGGACAGTGCCTGGTGGGTAGTTTGACTGGGGCGGTCTCCTCCCAAAGAGTAACGGAGGAGCACGAAGGTTGGCTAAGTACGGTCGGACATCGTACGGTTAGTGCAATGGCATAAGCCAGCTTAACTGCGAGACAGACACGTCGAGCAGGTACGAAAGTAGGTCATAGTGATCCGGTGGTTCTGAATGGAAGGGCCATCGCTCAACGGATAAAAGGTACTCCGGGGATAACAGGCTGATACCGCCCAAGAGTTCATATCGACGGCGGTGTTTGGCACCTCGATGTCGGCTCATCACATCCTGGGGCTGAAGTCGGTCCCAAGGGTATGGCTGTTCGCCATTTAAAGTGGTACGCGAGCTGGGTTCAGAACGTCGTGAGACAGTTCGGTCCCTATCTGCCGTGGGCGTTGGATGATTGAGGGGAGTTGCTCCTAGTACGAGAGGACCGGAGTGAACGAACCGCTGGTGTTCGGGTTGTCATGCCAATGGCATTGCCCGGTAGCTATGTTCGGAATCGATAACCGCTGAAAGCATCTAAGCGGGAAGCGAGCCCCAAGATGAGTCATCCCTTGGACTATAAGTCCACTAAAGAGCCGTTCGAGACTAGGACGTTGATAGGTCAGGTGTGTAAGCGTTGTGAGGCGTTGAGCTAACTGATACTAATGACTCGAGAGGCTTAACCATACAACCCAGATGGGTTTTGCTAAGTAGCACTTAGACGAATAGAAACACTTAAGAAGTGATACTCAATACAGCTTTCTAAATTAACAAATAAAGGTTAATTACGCAGGTAATTGTACGGCAGACAAAGCCGTGACGAGCGAAGGGCGGAGTGTACGGTAGTACATGAGTACTGGAGTGAGGAGACAATGCCGTCAGACGTAGAATTAACCAGTAAGAATTTGCTTGGTGACAATAGCATTGTGGTCCCACCTGATCCCATCCCGAACTCAGAAGTGAAACGCAATCGCGCCGATGGTAGTGTGGGGTCTCCCCATGTGAGAGTAGGTCATCGCCAAGCGCCTAATTTAGCTTAATGTGCAAACTTAAGTTAAAGGAGCGGTAGTTCAGTTGGTTAGAATACCGGCCTGTCACGCCGGGGGTCGCGGGTTCGAGTCCCGTCCGCTCCGCCAACATTAAGAAATAAGCCTCATCGGAAGATGAGGCTTTTTTCGTTTATTCGCCGGATAAATCTACTCAGACTAACTATCAGCGGTGTTGTACTCTGTCTCATTCTTGTAAGCTATTCTGATACCATCATTTTTATTAAAAGAATTGAGTCGTTTTCGTTATGATAGACGGCTTATTTTTACGGCTGGACAGGTCAGTTTTTCATTTGTGGGTGAGGTGGTTGTGCGCCACTTGGCAGTATTGAACTGTGTTTCTGCCCACAGATAAATTAAACGGTATAATGTTTACCAATTTTTACGAGTAATAAAATGAATTGTCGCCTAGGCTGTGGTGCTTGTTGTATTGCACCTTCAATTAGCAGTGGGATCCCTGGAATGCCAAATGGTAAGGCGGCTGGGGAGCGCTGTGTGCAGCTCAGTGATGATAATTTGTGTTTGATTTTCGGCTCGCCTGATCGTCCTGCGGTTTGTAGTGATTTTGAAGCGTCTTTAGATGTCTGTGGGGATTCTAACGAAGAGGCGCTTTGGTTGATCACAAACCTTGAATCTCAAACATCTCAATAGTTTATTGCTGACAGGTGAATTATGCAGTTAACACGCTATACCGACTTTGGTGTTCGCACGCTGATGTATTTGGCGGTTCAGCCCGATAGAACAACCCTTTTTAGGATCGCAGAGATTACCGAGGTCTTCGATTTGTCACCAAATCATGTCTCGAAAATTGTGCATCACTTAGGCAAGTTAGGTTATCTAGAAACCATACGCGGTAAGATGGGGGGCTTTCGTTTAGGTAAACCGGCGAGCGAGATTAATCTTGGGCAACTCATTCGTGCGTTAGAGAACTCGCTGGCACCGATTGATTGCAGCAAACCTTACTGCCGCTTCACTCCCGCCTGTCAGTTGAAGGGCGTATTAGCCCAAGCGGTTGAGGCGTATTTAAGCGTGCTCGATCAATACAGCTTGGAGGACATTGTAAGCAATCGAAATGAGTTGCTAGCATTGCTGCCAGATATGACTATTTCTGTCTTACAGTTGGATTAGCGCCTTTTTCATGGGCTAGTTCGATGGGCAACAAGCGTGATGTCGGTACTAGCTCAATTCCTTCCGCCTTTAGGCGTGCTAAGTTCGTTTTTAAGAAGTGAATGGTTTCGGGGTAAGGATGCGCGATGGCCACTAAACTGCCTTGCGCGTGAGCCTGGCTTATCATCAAGTTAAACTGTTTTTCCAGCGCTGTTGCACTGACGTCATTATCGAGAAAGAGTTGGCGTCGTAGCAGTGGCACGCCGAGTAAATCTGCCTTATCTCCTGCCTTAGTGAATTTGGTGGTCATGCTATCGACAAAGTAGAGCTGCTTCTGCTTTAGCGTTTCCATTACCCATAACATAGGATCATCGAGCTGCGTCAGCAGGCTCCCCATATGATTGTTGGCACCTTTAGCGAAGGGCACGCTGGCGATAGCAGCAAGTACACTGCTACGTATCTGTGCTTCGCTCATTTTGTTGGTTAAACCGCCAAGCCCTAAGGCTTTACCATTGAGTGCCTGCATGGGTAAGTGCAGCATAATCTCGTGGCCTTTGGCGTGTGCGGCTTTGGCTAGCTTATTGCTGAGCGGCGTGTGTGGCAGCACCGATAAGGTGACTGCGCAGGGGAGTGAAAGCACGGCTTCGTCGGTGTGACGATAGCCGATGTCATCGATGATCAAGGCGATTTGAGCTGCATTGCTTGGCGTAATACTGATAGCCAAAAGGGCCAATATATAAAATAGATGCACTATTTCTTCTTATTAGTCATGATGTTGTATCCAAGAAATAGCGGAAATGACGATGTTGTCTTGGCTGACATCGGTTCGTGCTGAGATGGCGTCGATTATAGCCATATTCTTTTGATTGGGGCCAGTTTCGGTTGCAACTTTGATATCTGGCACTATGCCGATAGCGTGGATGTTTTCCCCTTTGGGTGTGTTGTACTGGGCGATAGTGAGCTTGATGGCATTGCCGTCGTTCAGTATGGGGATCAGGCTTTGTACTGTGCCTTTGCCGAAGCTGGTTTCACCGAGCAGCTTGGCGCGACCATTCTCTTGTAGGGCTGCGGCGAGGACTTCGGAGGCGGAGGCCGAGCCTTTATTGATCAGCACTAACATAGGCACATTGGTCAGCATGGTTTGGGGGGAGGCGTAATAGTCGGAATTGGCATCGAAGAAGCGGCCTGAGGTAGAGACGATTCGTCCTTTAGCTAAAAATAGGTCGGCAATTTTGATTGCTTGATCCAGCAAGCCGCCGGGATTATTGCGTAAATCTAAAATCAAGCCCGTAAGATGCGCGTTTTGCCACTGGCTTAAACTGCGCACCATATCCTCGGTGGAGTTTTCTTGAAAGCTGCTGAGTCTCACGTAGCCGATGTTGCCGTCCAATAATTTGCTCGCGACCGACTGAATTGTGATTGTGCTAGGTTTTAACGTTACCTCAAATTCTGCTTCGTCATTACGGTGTTTTAGCGTAAGGCGAATGCTTTGATTACTCAAACTATGTTGCTTGATTTGGTTAAGAATATCCGCAAGATTGGTTTCGGTGGTTGGCGTGTTATTTAGCTTGATAATGATGTCACCCGCTTGGATACCTGCCTGTTCGGCGGGCGAGTTCGCAAAGGGCGCGATAATGCTAATATGGTCTTTATCGCTAGCGACCTCAAAACCAAAGCCGAAGTATTCGCCGCGATTTGAGTCTTTTAAGTCGAGTAACTCTTGGTGATTTAAAAAGCTGGAATAGGGATCTAAGTGCTCAAAAATCCCTTTAATGGCCGCTTGCACCAGCTCATCTTTGGAAACGGTTTTAACGTAATAGGTTTCGACCGTTTCTAATACATCCTGCAATAGCGGGTAGTCGAAGTCACTCTGATATGATTTGGCATTCTCTTGGCTGGAGAGGCTAATGGATAGGCCTAGGCTTAGGCCGAGTCCAAGGCAGACGATATTGCGGATTAGATGTTTCATAGCCGTCCCCGATGTTGATGGGGACGGCCACCTTAGCGACAGTACTGATTAACGACAGTACTTGGCTGGATCGACCGCTTGCCCCTTATACCTTATTTCAAAGTATAGGCCAGGCTCTGTCTGTCCACCCGAACGTCCGACTAAAGCAATTGCTTCACCGGTTTTGACCATGTCTCCAGGGCTTTTTAACAGGGCCTGCGCATGGCCGTAGAGGCTCATGTAACCTTTACCATGGTCTATCACCATCACCATACCAAAGCCTTTAAGCCAGTCGGCATAGATGACTTTACCGCCAGAAACCGCGCGAATATTTTGTCCTTCGGGCGCAGAGAGCATAGTGCCTTTCCACACCACTTGGCCCGATCTCGGGCTGCCAAAACCAGCAGTAACACGGCCCTTTGTTGGCCATTTGAGTTTACCGCCTTGTTTATCGAAGCCTTCCATCGAAGGATTGTCACGCATGGCTTTAAGCGCTTGTTCAACCACCCGCTTTAAGCTGGCCTCTTCAATTTGCAGTTGTTCGAGTTCGGCGCCCTTGGTATTCAGGGTGCGCTGTAATTCATTGAGGGTTAATTGGCGTTGATCTTGTTCTTGGTTCAAGCGCTTAGATTGCACTTGTTGCTCGGCCATCAACTTAGTTAATTGTTTTTGCTTGCTGGTTTGGGTGACTTTAATCTCATCCAGCTCTGTGATGGTTTGTTTTAACTCGTTAATCGATTTCATCCGCGCTTTGTTGAGATATTGGTAATAGGCCAACATCCGCTCAATGGTGGCGGGACTTTGCTGATTCAGCATCATCTTTGTGTAATCGTGGTTACCGGCTAGGTATGCGCTCGCAAGTTGTTTTGAAAGCGTATTTTGCTGGCTCACCTTGAGGGTTTCTAACTCTTCCTGGCGTTGCTTGAGTTCGGCAAGCGTATTATCAATCTGCGCCAAACTGGTTTTGGTACTATTGACCTTTTTGGCTGCCGCCGCAATCGCCTCTTCATCGCTGCGTAGCAGTGCGAGTAACTTTTCCCGCTGCTTACTGGTGTTTTTAAGCGCGCTTTGTTGTTGGTTGATTTGCGCTTGGATGGATTTCAACTCGGACTGACGCTTCTCCAAATCAGAAGCGTAGACCGAGAAAGATAACATCATAAAGCCAGCAATAATGCTGGCTTTAACGGGGAGTCGAGTGCTCACTAGGTAACAACTACTCTTTAACGTGGATTAAGGGCTTACCCGTCATCTCTGCGGGAATGGTTTCACCCATCAGGTGCAGAATCGTTGGGGCGACATCACTCAGTTTACCACCTTCATCTATGGTGGCGTCACGGCCAACAAACACAAAGGGTACGAGTTCACTGGTGTGCGCCGTATGGGCTTGGCCAGTGGTCTCGTCTGTCATCTGCTCGGCGTTGCCGTGGTCGGCGGTAATAATACATTCGCCGTCCACTTTTGCCAGTGCGTCAACTACGCGGCCTATACAGGCATCGACAGCTTCGCAGGCTTTAACCGCCGCATCGAAGTTGCCAGTATGACCCACCATATCACCGTTAGGGTAGTTACAGATAATCACATCGTATTTAGCGGATTCAATCGCAGCGACTAACTTATCCGTCAGCTCGGTTGAGCTCATCTCAGGTTGTAAGTCGTAGGTTGCCACTTTAGGTGAGTTGATCAGGATACGATCTTCACCGTTGAATGGCTCTTCCTTACCGCCGTTGAAGAAGAAGGTCACATGGGCGTATTTTTCAGTTTCGGAGATACGTAACTGAGTACGGCCACGATTTTGCAGCACTTCACCTAAGGTATTTACTAGGTTTTCAGAAGGATAAGCGATAGGTGCTTTGATATCAGCCGCGTATTCGGTCAGCGTTACAAAGTTAACCTTTGGCGTCACTGCACGTTCAAAACCGTCGAAATCGGCATTGATAAAGCTACGGGTGATTTGACGAGCACGGTCGGCGCGGAAGTTCATGAAAATCAGCGCATCGCCATCGTTCAAGCTGGCAACCTTGCCTTCGCTATCGGTAATGGCAGAAGACGACACAAACTCATCATTTTCGTTACGCTCATAAGCGGCTTCTAATGCGGTCACAGCGTTATCGTATTGGAACTTCGCCTTGCCTTGGGTGATCAGATCGTAAGCCTGAGACACGCGGTCCCAACGGTTATCACGGTCCATAGCAAAGTAACGACCAATAATCGAGGCGATACGGCCATGGCCCAATGTAGTAAACAGATCATCAAAGTGGCTTAGGCTGCCTTTGGCGCTGCGAGGTGGGGTATCGCGCCCATCTAAGAAAGCATGTAAGTATACTTTAGTGGCGCCGCGTGCTACTGCCATGCGGCACATGGCTTCGATATGCTCTTCATGGCTGTGTACGCCACCGGGAGAGAGCAGGCCCATAATGTGCACCGCACCACCGGCTTTGATGGCCGCATCTACGGCATCGCAAAGGGCTGGGTTTTGTTCAAACTCATGATCTGCAATGGCTTTGCTGATACGAGTCAGCTCTTGGTAAACGATTCGGCCAGAACCTAAGTTGATATGGCCTACTTCAGAGTTCCCCATCTGCCCATCGGGCAAGCCTACATCTAAGCCTGAACCTGAAATTAAACCGTGGGCATATTGGGCGTTGAGACGGTCGAGTACTGGAGTGTTAGCGTGGTAAATAGCATTCATATGCGTATTTTCACGGTAACCCCAGCCATCGAGGATCAACAACGCGATTGGACGTTTAGTTGTCGTCATGGTGATACCTTTAAAGTTTAAGGAAGCTAAAGAAATCTGAAATTGGTTAAATATTACTACGTAAGCGGGGTACGAAAAAGCGCTTTACCTAGATTAAGGTCATCGAATGGCTATTTCAGCGAATTCTGTGAGCGCCAAGAGAAGCGAGATGGCGCAAGGGCTGAGCTGTGTTCTAGAACTGTGACTAAACTGCTGCAATCTGCCAAGGCAATGGGTATACTCTGTGCCCTTATCGAATTTTTCGCCATTTATACGGGCTGTAACCATGCAAGAATATATCGAATTTTTTAAGGCTCACACTATGCTAAGTCTGGCTTGGGTGGGTTTGTTTGTAATGCTTGTGGTCAGTGTGATCAAATCGAGCTTTTCAAAAATCAAAAATGTTACTCATCAAGAACTCACTATTATGGTGAACCGACAAGACGCCAAAGTCGTGGATGTGCGTTCTAATGACGAATTCCGCAAGGGCCATATTGTTGATGCAGTTAACGTTACGCTCGCGGATATCAAAAATAATCAGGTTTCTGCCCTTGAAAAGTTTAAAGGTAGTCCCATTATACTGGTATGCAATGCTGGCATGACCTCGTCTCAAGCGGCTCAGCTTTTAAGTAAACAAGGTTTTGAAAACCTGTATAACTTGAAAGGTGGTATGGGTGAATGGCAGGCAGCGAATATGCCTGTTTCAAAAAGCAAAAGATAAGTTGTCGGCGGCAGTTATGCGCTGTGCTGCATAGTTAATTGATTGTGCAGCAGTAGCGTCATCATTGTTTGGCATACTAATCCTGCAGTCACTAAGGGCTTTATTAAGTGTTTAGATTGACTTCACAAGTACCCGTTAAGGGAAAGTAGGGACGGTACTGAGATCTAATACAGGCCTCGTAATAAGCCCGAGCTAAATTGACAAAAAGCCAGCCACAAAAGCGCTGGCATAACATTGATAGGATAGGTAGGAAATTATGGCTGAAGTAGCAAACAACGAACAACAAGCCCCACAATTCAACATCCAACGTGTTTACACTAAAGATGTTTCTTTCGAAACACCTAACAGCCCAGCTGTATTCCAAAAAGAATGGAATCCAGAAGTTAAGTTAGATTTAGACACTCGCAGCGCTAAATTAGCCGACGACGTATACGAAGTGGTTCTGTCTTTGACTGTGACTGCACAAAACGCTGGCGAAACTGCATTCCTGTGTGAAGTACAACAAGCGGGTATCTTCTCAATCGCAGGTCTGACTGAGCCACAACTGGCTCACTCATTAGGTGCATACTGCCCTAACATTCTATTCCCATATGCGCGTGAAGCTGTAGGTAGCTTAGTGGGTCGTGGTACTTTCCCACAACTGAACTTAGCACCAGTAAACTTCGACGCGCTGTTCGCACAATACGTGCAACAACGTCAAGCCGCAGCAGCTGCACCCGCAGCCGAAGAAGCTAACGCTTAATTACATGAAAAACTCTGCCGATATCACGGTGTTAGGGGCGGGCTCTTATGGCACCGCCCTTGCCATCTCTTTAGCCAGCAATGGTCATAAGACCTTGTTGTGGGGGCACGATCCTGCCCATATGCAGACGCTCGCTCAGGATAAATGCAACCAAGCGTTCTTGCCGGGTATTGCCTTTCCTGAGTGTTTATATATCGAAGCCGACTTAGCCAAAGCTTTAGCGGCCAGCAATAATGTGCTGATTGTCGTACCTAGCCATGTGTTTGGCTCGGTATTGGCCCAAGCAAAACCTTTGTTACGCCAAGATGCTCGCATCGTATGGGCGACCAAAGGACTCGAGCCTGAAACCGGACGTTTGCTGCAAGATGTGGCCCGTGATGTGTTAGGCGAGCAATATCCGCTGGCGGTATTGTCAGGACCGACGTTCGCGAAGGAATTAGCCATGGGATTACCTACGGCGATTTCGGTTGCGGGCACTTGTCCGAAATTTACCGCTGAGCTAGTGGAATTGCTGCACAGCCCTAAACGCTTACGTGTTTACGCTAACGACGACTTTATCGGCCTGCAATTAGGCGGCGCGGTGAAGAACGTTATCGCGATTGGTGCGGGGATGTCAGACGGTATTGGCTTTGGTGCTAATGCCAGAACGGCGTTAATCACCCGTGGTTTAGTCGAGTTAACCCGCTTAGGTGAAGCCTTAGGCGCCAGTACTGCCACCTTTATGGGCATGGCTGGATTAGGCGACCTAGTGTTAACTTGTACCGACAACCAATCCCGTAACCGCCGCTTTGGTTTAGCCTTAGGTAAAGGCTGCGATGTGGATACCGCCCAGGCCGAAATTGGCCAAGTGGTTGAAGGTTATCGCAATACTAAAGAAGTGTTTACCCTGGCGAAGCGCATGGGCGTCGAAATGCCGATCACCGAGCAAATCTACCAAGTGTTATACCAAGGCAAAGCGCCCTTGGATGCCGCCAAAGAACTGCTCAGCAGAGAAAAGAAATCAGAAACGCCAGCGCAATAAAGCGCGAGTCGTGATGATGCTGAATAAAATAAAGGGTGCTAAAATAGCGCCCTTTTTTATGTCCGATCGCTATCGCCTTAATGTACTGGCAGCAGTCTGCATTGGCTGTATCCATTAAGGCTGGATGCTGAACGCGGAATATCTACCCCAATATCAAAGACCAATAGCGTAACTCAGTCTTTGAACTATTTGGGATGATGGCAATAGCCAAATCAATTTATCGACTGGAGTATAAGTGTGAAACATCATGATGTAATTATTATCGGAGCCGGCGCCGCAGGATTAATGTGTGCTGCAACAGCGGGTTACCGAGGTCGTGATGTACTGGTACTCGATAATGCCAAGCAGGCTGGGCGTAAAATCCTTATCAGCGGTGGTGGCCGTTGTAACTTTACCAACCTGAAAGTCGAACCCGCCAACTTTATCTGTGGCAACCCACACTTTGTCAAATCCGCGTTGGCGCGTTATCCGTCGCAACAGTTTATCGAACTGGTTGAGCGCCACGGCATTGAATACCACGAGCGCGACCATGGCCAGCTGTTCTGTAATGACTCGGCCAAAGAGATAGTCACTATGCTGCTGACCGAATGCGAATGGGCGGGTGTGAGCATTAAACTGCGCACCGATATTCTGGCGGTGAGCAAAACCGAGGCTGGCCGCTTTGAGCTAAACACCTCAAATGGCGAGTTAAGTTGCGACTCCTTAGTGATCGCCACTGGCGGTTTATCCATGCCAAAACTCGGCGCCACCCCCTACGGCTATCAATTGGCCGAGCAGTTTGGGCTTAAGGTATTGCCTACCCACGCGGGTCTGGTGCCTTTTACTTGGCACAGCGAAGATAAAATTCGCTTCGAACCGCTGTCGGGCATAGCCGTACCGAGCCGCATTACCGCCAAAGATGGCACCGCCTTTAGCGAAGCCTTGCTCTTTACCCACAGAGGCTTATCTGGCCCCGCTATTTTGCAGATTTCCAACTATTGGAAAGCGGGCGAAACTATAGAAATCAATCTATTACCCAATATGGATGCCGCACAGGCCATAGAGCAACAACTGGCCGCACATCCTAAACAGAGTCTGCGTAATACCTTAAGCCAGTGGTTACCTAAGCGGCTGGTGGAAGTGTTATTCGATGAGGCTTTACTCAACAAAGCCTTAAATCAGCTGGTTCATGCAGAGCGCGCCAAGTTAGTCGACGATCTGCACCGCTGGACAGTCTTAATGAATGGCACCGAAGGCTATCGCACCGCTGAAGTCACTCTCGGTGGTGTGGATACCCATGAACTCTCCTCCAAAACCATGGAAGCCATAAAAGTCCCCGGCCTGTTTTTTATCGGCGAAGTGATGGACGTAAGTGGTTGGTTAGGTGGGTTTAATTTTCAATGGGCCTGGGCATCTGGCGTTGCGGCTGGACAAGCGGTTTAGTCTGTTTGGGACAATAAAGTTTGAAGAAATATTTAGAAAAATTAAATGAACTAGAAATCGCTTGTCATAACAATTTTAAGGATGACTCGGATGAACATTGGGTTGATGAAGAATACGTCCGTATAAGAGCTGATGCTCTCAAGTTGCTAAGTAGCGCAAGCAAAGAGTTAGAAGTGAATGAACTTACTAGTTTTAGATTGAAAATAGTACAGTTCTTTTGTGCCAATATGGGATGTCATTTAGATATTAAAGTGCTTGAATCTGAAGATGCAAATGTACTGTCGCAAAATGAGATCGAATTTATATTGGGAAATTCTCAGTTAGCGCGGTGGAATACGTAAATTTAGGTTTGTTTTCTGCACATAACAATTCAAGGCAATTGGCGTTGTATACATTGTCACTGTTTCCCCAGTGACACGCCGCCCTTTTATTTTACAAGAAGTATCCCTATAGGTTCGACGTCGGCATCTGCAATACATGGAAGTGTAAATGCCGCCAACGGACACTGTTGCAACAATGGCAATTTTAACGATCATTTAACTGTTCATCTGGCTAAAGGCTTTTGCCCCAAATTGTGTTTCGCAGTTCAAAAGGGGAATAGGCCAAGTAAGGCTTTGCCTATAGAAAAGTTGATGGTTCGACTTAGAAGTTATGTATCCCATCTTTTCGTAGCTTGAATGCTTTAATCAAAATCGTGGGGCTTCACCCCACACCCGACCAAGGAGGACTGCTCGTCCTATCAAAAACGTCCATGTTAAACTGCCAGCTCGATATCCCTATCTCGCGCTCAAAACGGCCGTTGGCCTTCGCCCCTCGATGCTCCAAGACGCCCCCCCAACGGAGTTGAAAGCCCCTTGTGCTCATTGACAAATTTGCTATCGCTTCCGAAGGATGCGTCCCTGCACCTGCGAAAGCTAGTTCGCCATCCATGGCGAGACTCACGCAATTTGTCTATTCGCCCTGCGGCAACTCCGAGGGGAGGTGTATTCCTTGGAGTTTTGAGTCGTTAGATAGCGATTCATCTGCAAAAAATAAGCGTAAAAGCATAAGAAAGCTAGAACAATATCAAGTAATTACCCATCGAACCGTATAAAAACCGCTACCGCAAAAAAGCAAATTCCTATAGCATCATTTATACCAATTGACATGGATGTGGCAGCGGCCAAGTCCAACAAGCGATTTATGCCCTGCAAACAGCGCATAAATAATAAGACGTTACAAGGCTAAAATAGGTAATTCATGAGTGATAAAAAAGTCAATTATTTTGTAAGATGCTTAATTGTTGGCTTAGCAGCCTTCATTGTTTGGATCATATCTTACAGCTTGTTATCCCAGAGTTCTAAGGGAGCGATTTCAGCAGGTATGATCACATTGGTGATTTTGCTAGTCGTAATTGTTCTCAGTGAAACTTTTGATCAATTTAGTGTAGGAAAACTCTTTAGCTTATCGAAGGAAGTAGTTAAAAAAGATGAGTCTATTGCAAAGTTAAAAAATGAGAACACCGATCTAAGGAAAGAACTAGTAAATGTTGTTACGTCTATAAACCAGCACCAAACTAGTACAAATATTATTGGTCTTTCACCAGCTGATATAGCAAAAGCTATCGGGGTTGAAAAAGCGACGCCAGATGAAATAACAGAAAAACGCACAGAAGAAAATGATGAAAGTCCTGAACGTGTTAGACCTACTCGTCGAAGAATAAATCTTCAAAAACTTGAAGATATCGCGTTTGATAAGTTTCTGGCCGCTCGAAATCTAACTAGTCTGGACCTAATCAAAGAGGCCAAACTGGTTACTCAATTTAGTGGTATAGATGCGATAAGTAATACCCAGCCAATTTTCGATGGTTACATAAATACTGGCGACAGTGAGATATTCATAGAAATTAAAATTGCTCGTGTATCTGCGATGATGACTCGTGAGCGAGTGTATTTAATGCTGAATAAAATTTACTTGTACAATAAACTCAAGAATGCAAATGCACATTTAAATTTAATACTTGTCGATGTAGAAGGGGAAGATGACGATAGGAATCGTGTTCAACGTAATTTCGAACTATTGAAAGAATTCTTCGAACCATCAATATTAAGAGGGTTATTGAGAATAGTGCCAATATCGTTATCTGAAGTAGAAAGAGAGAAAATTTACAAAGAAGTGTAGTTACCTGATAACAACCAATTCAAGTAGATTCGCAACGCGTGACAGTTTTGGTTTTCGTTTTTTGTTTATGACACAATCCGGAAGCATTTTGTAATGCGTTGCTTACTACTTATGGATGTTAACCCGTCAAAATTTTATCCGAAAATCATGTGTTAGAACTGACGATCTAACCTGGAAATATCTCAAACATACTACGTATTTATTTGAAACTTACAGATTACGCTAATACTAAAAAGGCGAGTGATGGCGATTAGATAGATGACCGTCTGCCCCATGACCGCTTTTTGGCATCCATGCTATCGCGGCATTCGTGAATCCATTCACATCAGACTGGGCGGTCGAGCAGATGCCATGATTCGCCTATAAGTCAGCGCTTTCAGAGCCAACTCGACCATCCCACTGGCTCAAGATTACAACTCTCTGATTATCAGTAAATTTGTTGTGCCACCAATCAATCTTTACCCAATTGCCAATTTGGTTTCTGTATAGCGCAGCTTTTTTACCCTTGGGTTGGCAAGGAAGTAGGCCAACATTAGTGGGCCTAGGCGCCCCATAAACATCATAAAGATAATAATTCCTTGGCCTGCACTGGATAAATTGCCTGTTAATCCGCGGGATAGCCCGACGGTGCCGAGGGCGGATACGGCTTCGAAGGCGATATCCATCATTGGGGCTTTTTCGGTGAGCACGAGGGCGAATATTGCCAGCCAAGTGACGCCGATGGAGATCGTCGTTAGGGCGAGTGCCTTGCTAATGGTGTCTTTGGGGATTTCCCGCTTAAACACATACACAGCTTCATCGCGGCGTAAATAGCCGTAGGTGGCAAGGATTAACACCATAAAGGTCACCACCTTAATGCCGCTGGCAGTGCTGAGGGAACCGCCGCCGATAAACATCAGCACTAAAATCAATAGGGTGGAACCATCCTCGAGTTGGTCTATGGGCAGGGTGTTAAAGCCGGCGGTGCGCGGGGTTACGGCTTGAAACCAAGAGGCCAACCATTTGCCGAGTTCGCTTAAGGGCGCGAGGGTGTTGGGGTTGTTGTACTCAATCAGGTAAATGGCTACCACGGCCACGGCATTGATCAGTATGGTGCCAGTAATCATCATGCGGCTGTAGACGGTGAGTTTCGACCAACGTTTATTGCGCTTGAGGTCAATCCACACCGAAAAGCCAAGGCCACCCACAATAAATAAGCCGGTGATGGTGAGGTTGATAACGGGGTCGGCCACATAGGGGATTAAGCTATCTGGGCTTAGGGCAAAACCCGCGTTATTAAAGGCGCTAACGGTATAAAAGAAGCCATGAAATAAGCTGGTTTGCCAGCCCAACTCGCCGCTCCAATAGACAGATAAAATCAGCATACCCACAGCTTCAACCAATAGTGAAAACACAAGCACGGCCTTAGCGGTCGAGACTAGGGTGGAGGTATCGGTTTGATTAAACGCTTCTTTCGCCACCGTTTGTTGTAAGAAACCTATCTTACCGCCCAGCGCTATTAGCGTGACGATGGCAAAGGTCATCAATCCTAGGCCGCCGCATTGAATGAGCAGCGCGATAATCACTTGGCCAAAGGGCGTGAACACACTGCCGGTATCGACAACAACTAGCCCTGTGACTGTCACCGCCGAGGTTACGGTAAAGAGACTTTGCAGCCAAGTAATGGGCGACTCGGTGGCGATGGGCAGTTTAAGCAAGCAAGTGCCGACCAAGATTAGCAGAGCAAAGCTTGCACTTAAGATAAAGGGCGGCGCGCCAAAGAGTTTTTTACTGGTTTTCGGTGTGTGCTCTAGGGGGAGCGAAGGATGCCATTGAACCACGTTACACCAACCTTGGTGCGAGTTGTTTTAACTCGGCACGGCTACCGCAGAGGAATAGAGCATCCTCTGTATGCAGGCTAAAGTCGCTATCAATCTTGCTAAATACGCTCTGCCCGCGCTTAACCATCAGCGGTGTGACTTTGCCTTTAGGGCTGCGTTGTACGTTGGTTTGCTCATCGGTGTTTTTTTCTTGTAGGCTACCTAGCAGTTGGCCAACTGTGACTTGATGTAAATGGGCTTTAATATGGATTTCAACAATATAGAGCCCATCACCTATGGCGAGAAAATTATTCACCATAGGGTAGTTAAGCGACTGGGCGACGCGGATCCCCATATCTTCCTCGGGGTGAATAATTCGCGCGACATCGAGTTTAGACAATATGGTGTGGTGCGCTTTATTGCTGGCTTTAACCCAAATATTTTGCACGCCGAGATTTTTAAGTGCCAGAGTGCACAGCAGGCTCGATTGCATATCAAAACCGATAGCGACAATCACGACTTCACTACTGGTAAGATCGAGTTCCCGCAGCGACGCCTCATCAGCGCAGTCGCAAATCACCGCTTCGGTAAGACTTTCTACATATTTTTCAACAGCTTTGTGGTCATTGTCGACACCCGTAACTGTATGACCTAAGTGGATCAGTTCTCTGCTTACAGCAACGCCGAAGCGGCCTAATCCGATGACAGTAAAATGTGCCATTTCATATCCTTGTGTGGTTGAGCTAAAGAGTGAGGCGAGCTGGCCTACGGCGGGCCGAGGTCGGTGAGTCGATACCCTAAACCAGGCTCGGTTTTGATCAGTTGTTGTTCGTCACTATCGTTAAGCTTTTTACGCAGTTGGCTGACTAAAATCCGCAGATAATGGCTATCTTCTTGGTGAGTTTCGCCCCAGATATTGCGCAGCAGTTCGCTCTGTTTCAGCAATTGCCCAGGGTGGGACATTAACTGAACCAGTAGGGCAAACTCTTTTTTGGTGAGGGCGATTTCCTGCTGGTTAAGCCAGCATTGATGGCTGCTCTTTTGTAGGGTGAGCGGGCCAAATTGCAGCATATCGATAGTGTTTGAGGTATCCACAAGGTCACGGACTAATACCTTGATACGCACGATTAATTCCCTGATACCAAAGGGTTTACTTAGATAATCGTTAGCACCGGCCTCGAGCAGGCGGATTTTTTCTTCCTCCTGATCGCGGGCGGTTAAAACCAACACGGGGGTCTTATCTTGCTGGCGCAGTGCATGGAGTAGTTCGATGCCATCGCCATCGGGCAGGCCGAGGTCGAGCACGATAAGGTGCGGCTGGTGGCTTTGGTATTGTTTGAGCGCCGTGGCTATGCTGGTGGCGCTTATGTATTCAAAGCCTTCCGCCTCAAGTGAGATCCGCATAAAGGTATGGATTTGTGGCTCATCATCCACCACTAACACCTTGTAAGCCATTTATGCACTTTCCTTCGTTATCGGTAACGCGATGCGGATCAGGCTGCCTTGAGCAACATTTTCGGCACTGATACGCCCGTTATGGGCAGTAATAATCCCTTTGGCGACAGGCAGACCCAATCCAGCTCCGCCATCGGTAGAGGGATGTTGGCGGTAAAACAGTTCGAAAATCGCCTCCTTTTGAGATGGGGCTATGCCTTGTCCTAAGTCTTGAATATCGATACGCAGCATATCTTGGTGGCGATAGAGGCTTACGATCACAGGCTGGTTGGTGGGGGAATAATGCAGGGCATTATCGAGCACATTAAAAATCGCCTGTTCAATCAAAGAGCTGCAAATCATTAATGGTGGTAGCTCTGGCTCAGTATGAATTTTGATTCTGGGTTGCTCAGTTTGAAAGCGAGCGATAGTGCGCTGTAGCACTTCGCGTAGATTGGCTTCATCTAGGCTAAATTTGAGCGCACCATGTTGTAACTTAGTGGCTTGCAAAAGATTTTCGATATATTGGTGCAGGCGATGACTCTCGGCGGCGGCCGAGTCGATAAGCTCCTCAGTTTGCTCTGGGTTGAGCTTGGCTTGGTATTCCTTCAGCGTGGTTAAGGTGCCGATAATGGTCGCAAGGGGCGTGCGTAAATCGTGGGAGACCGAGAGCAAAATGCTGTTTCTGAGCTGCGCCTGTTCGAGTGCATGCTGCTGGCGGCGGTAATGTTCAGCCAATTTGCTGCTAGTAAGGGCGACCAGCAAAAATACGCTTAGATTGACTATGTCTTCGACGTTGAACATCTGTAACGAATAGCGCGGTGTGGTGAATAAAAAATTGAAACTGACGGCGCCAAACACGGCCACAAAGTAGGCATAGTTGGCGCTGCATTGCAGGGCCACGGCGATCACGGCTAATTGCAGGATAAGCAGCACAGCAATGGCTGATCCTGAAAATACATCAATAAAATAGCTAGTTATTAACGTTACCACTAACAACATGGCGGTAAATAACGCGGGATGCGTGCGCCAGTATTGGTTGATGGAGGCTGTGTTTGCAAAAGTCATAATGGCTAAGGCATTGCTGAAGTTAAGGCTACTCTAGCAAAGGCCTGTAGGGATAGCGCGTAAAAAATCCGTAAAATTTTCTGTGGCTTGGCGTGTGAATGTTGTCTGGCATTTACATCAGGCAGTCTGTTCTACTCACCAACTTGCATTAGATAGTGGCTGCAAATACCTCCATTAGGCGAGGTAATCTAGCTCGATTACCTCGCGCTAACGCATGAACGGCTGGGATTACCAAGGGATGGGCGGCGGCATTAAGCGTTTGCCGCTATAACCCGGCACAGTGGCAAAACGTGGGGACTTGGCCTCCCAATCGGCTTGGGCACTGGCGATATCTTCCTTACTGTAGCCGACAAAATTCCACCAGATACTGACAGAGTCGGCGAGGGGCGCGCCGCCAATCAGCAGTAAACGTGCGCCTTGGTGAAGGTCGAGCGTTATACTCTCGCGCAGCATGCCAAGGTAAGCGAGGTTATTGTTATCAAAGGATTCATCGTCGATATCGAATCGGCCCTCAAGCGGCATTAGGCCATATTCAAATCGCGGATCGAGCCGAAGTGTTAGTTGAGTGGCCTCTGTGGCGAAGATATCGAGCGCGACGATCGGTGAAAAGTGCAGTGTGGGCGCTTGTTTATCCTTCCACGAACCAATCAATAGGGTGAATTCGGCGCCCGCCTCCTGCCAAGTGGGCAGCTGGGGATAATGGTCGAACCTCGGGGTTGTGTCTTTATGTTCCAGCGGTAGCGCAATCCATAGCTGCACCGCATGCATAGTGCGATGACCTTCGACGGACTCTTCGGTGTGGGCGATACCATGGCCTGCGGTCATCAGATTGACTTGCTTAGGGCGGATCACTTGGGTGCTGCCTAGGCTGTCCCTGTGCATGATTTCCCCCTCCAGCATCCAAGTGAAGGTTTGAAGGCCTATATGGGGATGCTCGCCCACATTCATTAAGGGGCCGTTGGTGACAGGGCCAATATGATCCAGAAAGCACCAAGGGCCTATGAGTCGACGCGGTTTTTGTGGAATCGCCCGCGCTACGGGTATCCCGCCTACATCACCGATTTTGGAGGCTATATGTTGGATTTGGATCCGCCCATCTTCGACGGGGCATTCCCTTGGGCCGCCGTAAAACGGCGACGTTTGCATTTGACTCATATCGACTCCTTATCTTCATTTAGACACGGATAGATTTAACATTTATGCTGGTGCAGCGAGGCGTGTTATCGCCCTCAAGGTCTGTTACTCGATGCTCGACCTTAATGACTTTAACGCAATATTGGGAATAAGGGATGTTAACAGACCCTGTTTTTTGGCTAGTGGCGATTCCTGCGGTGTTGATCACTGGGATCTCTAAATCGGGTTTTGCTGGTGGCGTCGGTGGCTTGACTGTGCCCCTGTTAGCGCTGGCCATAAGCCCGGCGACTGCGGCGGCAATCATGTTACCACTGCTGATTTATATGGATTTTTTAAGTGTTCGTTCGTGGTGGGGCCAACATAATCCACGCCAATTATGGATCCTCTTACCCGCGGCGATTGTGGGTATAGGTATCGCCTATTGGTTGTTCGACCGATTAAACGAAGATTACTTACGGGCGATTTTAGGCTGTGTGTCCTTAGGGTTTGGTCTTTATGGCTTGGTTTTAGGGGATAAAACCCAAGCGACCCCTTCACCTTTGGTGGGACGACTCTGCGGCTTAACCGCAGGTTTTACCAGCTTTGTGGCCCATGCAGGCGGGCCGCCACTCAATGCCTATTTGCTGCCGTTACGCTTGGCCAAACCAGAGTTTTTAGCCACGGCAGTGGTATTTTTTGCGGTGGTGAATCTGGTTAAGTTAGTGCCCTACAGTCTGCTCGGGCAAATTAACCAAGGTAACATTCTGATTTCTCTGTTACTTGCGCCTTTGGCTTGGTTAGGGGTAAAACTGGGGTTGTCGATCCAAGATAAGATCAGCGATAGGTTGTTTAAACGCATCATCTTGATTTTAATGGTGCTGGTGGGTATTCGCTTATTGTGGACGGCGTTATAGTTTTAAGCTTGAGATTAGCTTAGGCTGTTACCATCGATTTTTTCACGGTATGTTAGTTATCGCTCTGATAGCACCCGATATTACGCAAGAATTGCCCGCGATGAGTTTTACGCTAATGAAACGATTACTGATAGTTATCTTAGCCTTAGGTCTTGGTGCCTGTGCGAGCGCGCCAGAACCTAAGCCTGTGGTTAAGCAAATTGAACCCGTCTCCGTTTGGAACGATAGCAATATCGCCGAATTGCATTCCGAATGGCGCGGCGTACCTTATCGCTTGGGGGGCGCGACCAAGAAAGGCATCGATTGCTCGGCCTTTGTGTCGGTCGCTTACCAAAAAATGTTGGGTATGACTCTGCCGCGTACAGTGGAGGAGCAGCAAGCACTTGGTAAACCCGTGGCGCGGGATCAACTGCGTAAGGGGGACTTAGTGTTCTTTAAAACTGGCTGGAGCACGCACCATGTCGGCATTTATGTGGGCGGGAATAATTTCCTCCATGTCTCGACGAGCCAAGGGGTAAAAATTTCGAGCCTACTTAATAGCTATTGGGCATCAAAGTATTGGAATGCAAGGCGAATTTAAGCCTTAATCACAGGTAGAGACTCTATGACCCCAGCGTCTGCTTCGTCCCAACATGAGCCTCTACCCACTTCGGTTTTTCTGGCGATTTTCTCCGCCGTGTTCTTACCCATGTTTTTGGCGGCGGTCGATCAAACCCTACTCGCCACCGCAACCCCTGCCATAGTGGAAGATCTTGGCGGCCTCAGGCAAGCCTCGTGGATCACTATCGGCTATATGTTGGCAATGGCGGCCAGTGTGCCTATTTACGGCTGGCTGGGGGATAATTTTAGCCGCGCTAAAATCTTGATGATTGCCTTGGCGGTGTTCGCGTTAGGCTCGATTGTCTCCGCCAGCGCTGGGACGATGGACCATATGATTGCCGGAAGGATTCTCCAAGGCCTCGGTGGTGGCGGGCTGATGAGTCTGTCCCAATCCCTTGTCGGGGAATTGGTGCCGATACGGCAACGGGCGCGTTTTCAGGGCTATTTTGCCGCTATGTTTACTCTCGCCAGTGTTGGCGGCCCAGTGATTGGTGGTTTTGTGGTGCATGCCTATTCTTGGCACTGGTTATTTTGGGCGAATATTCCCTTGGCCATGCTGGCGGTTTGGCGGCTTAATCGCTTGCATAAACAGAGTATTAAACCAGTACGACTGGGTCGGTTTGATTTGCTTGGCGTGCTGTTATTTCCTTCTATCATTACGGCGCTGCTGTATTGGTTGTCTGTGGCAGGGCAAGACTTTGCTTGGCTATCGGCCACAAGCTTAGGCTTTATGGGATTTATCTTTGTGGGCGCCGCCCTGCTGTTGTGGTGGGAGCGTCAGCGTGAGAGTCCTTTCTTGCCGCTGGATTTACTCGCCAACAAAGCCATTTATATGCCGCTATTAACCGCTGCGCTGTTTGCCGCCTGTCTGTTTGCGATGATCTTCTTTTTACCCATTTACTTGCAGGTCGGCCTGCAAACCAATCCGGCCAAAACTGGCTTGCTGCTGATACCAATGACCTTTGGTATAGTGACAGGTTCTACTATTGCGGGCCGGTTGTTGAGCCGAGATGTAGCACCTAAATGGTTGCCGACCTTCGGGATGGGGCTGGCTTCTATCGGTTTACTCTCTATCGGTTTAGTCCCGCCCAATGCGGATCTTATTGGCGGATTAGGTGTGCTGGTGGGCATAGGGTTAGGAACCGTGATGCCCAGCGTGCAGTTAGTTGTGCAGAGTGTGTCGGGCAAGGCGCGTTTAAGCCAAATTACCGCTATGGTGTCCTTGTGTCGCTCCATGGGCGCGGCAATTGGTGCGGCCTTATTCAGCCTGTTGCTATATAGCTTGTTACCGCTCAAAGGGGCGCAGGTGGGGATTGCGGCGATAAAAAAGCTACCCATTGAGGTTGTGCATCACGCCTTCCAATGGGGTTTTATCGCGGCGGCCTTGGTGGCGCTCAGCTCTGCGATTGTAGGGTATCTCTCGCCCGCCACAGCGCTTAGGGATCATGAGTAGATTTGTTGGTGCACGACGGATTTAAGCTGTGTAGTATTTGCGATAGGTTAGCTTCCGCTGTGACCCCATTCTTTGCCAGGAATTCTGCATGACAACTAAAAACTGGACCTTAAAGAGCATAGCTAACGAGCTAGGTGTCTCTAACGCCACTGTTTCTAATGCTTTTAATCGTCCCGATCAACTATCGGAAAAACGCCGCAACGAAATTTTGGCCGCCTGTTCTAAATTGGGTTACTTTGGCCCAAACAAGGCGGCGCAATCCTTACGCCGAGGCAAATTTGATACCGTCGCGCTGGTATTGTCCGATAGTGTTGAATATATGGTGTCCGATCCTGTCGCCAGTAAGTTTATGAAGGGTGTGGCTTCGGTATTGGAGCGGGAAAAACTCAACTTATTGCTGTTTTCGGGCAGCTCTGACAGTGTGAATGCGGTGGCAGATTTTGTGGATGGGTTTATTTGTTATGGTCGCCCCCGCAATGCCTTGCTTGCTGAGCAATTGAAACAGGTTAAGAAGAAGGTGGTTACAGTGGATTTTGATATCCACCGCAACGCCGCTGTCAGCATTGACAATAAGTTAGCCGCCTATGAGGTGGCAAAATTGGCATTAAAATCACCTACCGATCAGGTTGCAATATTAGGCCTAAGACTGCTCGATACCCATTTAACCTGTCGAGTTTACGATTTGAATTTGCTCGAAATCGATATGTCGATTGCACACCAGAGGTTGCAGGGATATTTACAGGCAATTGAGGAAACCGGTATTACCCTTGGCAATGATCGGATTTGGAATATTCCTGAAAGTAATGCGGAATATGCACGGATAGCGGCCAAGGAGGCGCTAAATTCGACCCCAAGACCCAACGTATTTTTATGCATGAGTGACTTAATTGCTCTTAGTGTGCTGGGTGAGGCGCAGGCGATGGGATTAGCGATCCCTGAGGATATTCGTGTAGTGGGGTTTGATGGTATTGATGAGGCGACTCGCTCAACTCCACCGCTGACTACGGTTTATCAATACTCTGAACAAAAAGGCCAAATGGCGGCGCAGATGTTTATCGACGATGCTGTACATGCTCAGGTCTTAGGGTATGAATTACGCTTAGGTAAAAGCTGTTAATATATTGATTTTTTAAATGAAAAAGGCGCTGTTAAAGCGCCTTTTGTTTTATGCTTGGCATTTATCCCTGCGCTGGGGTGAGCAGGTCGGCTAAGCTGATTTGGGTTTCGATGCTTTGCTCATTAAGCAGGATGATCAGCCCTTGTTTATTGGCAAAGTCGAGATTAAGACTCGCCTGCGCATTTACCGCAGACCATGTGAGTGTTAGTGATTTTCCACTGGCTGCCATCGTAAAACGGCCATTGAATGCGGCGCTGCTATTACGCAGTTTAATCAATTGAATAAGAGCGTTAACCACTGGTTTTTGCAGGGCGTGTTGCACCTTTTCTCGGTTTAAATAGGGGCGATTAATGTCTCGGCCGACGTGGGTTTGATTCAGCAACGTCATGTCGTTTGGTATGGCAAGCAGGCCTGTGTAGTAGACTTGTGGAATACCCGGTGCGAAAAACTGAATTGCTCGCGCCATCAAGTAATCTAGGTCATTTTGCCCTAGGGCATCGTAGTAGGTGCAGTTGATTTGATACAAATCGACATTGCTGGCGGCCGCCCCTGTGGCTTGTAAACTCTCGCCTTGACTGTTGCTGTGTATGGTTTCAACTAGATTATCGATTTGTTTTTCGTCCAATAATCCGCGCAAGCCATCCATTGGGCCGACATCGATAATGCCAATACCATCGTGGGTATCTAGTACGGTAATGCAGTTGCGAGGCGCCATTTCAAGCCAGTGGCTCAGGGCGCGACAATCTTGGCTGAAGAGCGTGTGTAAAATCAGCGGCGGTAATGCAAAGTCGTAAACCATATCGACCCGTTTGGCGATATCGATTTGCGTCATATGATATGAGTGGATTTCGGCTAGGGTTGTCATGCCTAACTGATTGGCTTGCTTTGCTAATTTATCCACGAACTCGAAGGACTCCTCAATCATAAAGCAGCTAGTGCCGGGCTTTTTGATTGCATAACCTGCGGCATCTAAGCGGATTAAATTGACTTTGCTGTGGTTAAATCGCGCCAATACGCGGTTTAAGTAATCCTTACCTGCTGCGGAATTAACGTCGATATCGATCTGGTTGCGGGTAAAGGTGGTCCAAAACTCTTCCGTTGAACCATCCGCTAAGGTGTAAGTGCTAAAACAGCTCCCTGGGCGAGGGCGGTAGATAGCTTCTTGATCCTGCTTGCTTAATCCCTCAGGGAATACCTTGTCCTTGGTTAGGAATAAATCCCAGTAAGCGGACTGTTTGCCATGCTTGAGCACATCTTTAAACTCGGGAGACTCCGCGGACATATGGTTAACGATCAAGTCGGCCATGATGTCGAACTCTTCACCTATGCTTTTGACATCGTCCCAATCACCTAAGCGTGAATCCACCTGCACATGGTCTATGGGATCAAAACCCGCATCGCTGCCATCGATGGGATAGTAAAAGGGCAATAAGTGAACGCCCCCAAATAACCCCTGCAATTCGTTATTGAGTAAGGCTTTGAGTTCTTTGAGTCCGGCACCGGTTATCCGATCGACATAGGTGATCAATTGCACTTGATTTTTCATACTTTGCCCACGTTTGAGTTGCCTTCCCAGAGTAAAGTTTGACCGCGTTTATTTATAAATTGCGCAAACAAACTTAATCGATTAAGTTGCATATTTAACCAATGTGAAACATTATTCAAGTGGTTTGTTTGATTTTTGAGTTAGTCTTAGGTTTTGGGGGGATTAGCTCACTGCTGTACATAAATAATGCCTAAAGCTGTTTGGAGCTTAGCTAGCTTCAGAGGGAGTTAGGCGCGATAACGATAAGGTGAAACAGTATGGTAAGTGATTCAAATTCTGTAGAAAATCGCCATCACACTCGTATTAGAGTGCTGACGTATTTAATGTTTTTTATGTTTGCTATGACCTCCGATGCCGTGGGTGTGATTATCCCGCAGCTGATATCTGAATTTGGCCTCTCTTTGTCTCAGGCGAGCGCCTTCCATTATATGCCGATGATTTTTATCGCAATAAGTGGTCTGTTTCTGGGTTTCTTGGCAGATAAAATAGGGCGTAAACTAACCATTTTATTAGGGCTGTTGTTGTTCGCCATTGCCTGTTTTTTATTTGCGCTTGGGGAGTCGTTTTATTATTTCCTGCTGCTATTAGCCTTGGTGGGCTTGGCGATTGGGGTATTTAAAACCGGAGCCTTAGCCCTGATTGGCGATATTTCTCAGTCGCCAAAACAACATTCCAGCACCATGAATACGGTCGAAGGATTTTTTGGGGTTGGCGCTATGGTGGGCCCTGCCATCGTCAGCTATCTGCTTATCAGTGGTGTGTCATGGAAGTATTTGTATTTTGGGGCGGGGATTTTTTGTCTACTACTTTGTTGGTTAGCGTTTAAGGCTGATTATCCGCAGGTTAAGCAATCCTCGACGGAGACAATTAATCTGGCGAACACCTTCCGCATGATGAAAAACCCTTATGCATTAGGGTTTTCCCTTGCGATTGGTTTGTATGTGGCCACCGAAGTGGCGATTTATGTATGGATGCCTAGCCTGCTGCAAGAGTATCAGGGCGATTACACTGTACTGGCGGCTTATGCCTTGACCCTCTTTTTTACCCTGCGAGCAGGTGGGCGGTTTTTGGGCGGATGGATACTAAATCACTTTTCGTGGCAACAGGTTATGTTTTGGTTTAGCTTAGCGATTAGCCTTTGCTATCTCGGTTCTATGCTCTATGGGGTTGAGGCCGCTGTGATTCTCTTGCCTCTCTCTGGGCTGTTTATGTCAATGATATATCCCACCTTAAACTCCAAGGGGATCAGTTGTTTCCCCGTGGCGCAGCACGGTTCTGTGGCAGGGGTAATCCTGTTTTTTACCGCGGTTTCTGCGGCGCTGGCTCCCCTTTGTATGGGGTTAGTTGGAGATATTTTCGGCCATGTGAAGTATGGCTTTTACCTCGCTACTGGGTTTGCGGTTTTACTGTGCCTGTTAGCGGGCGTTAACCTGATTAAAGATCCTACTCAATCATTGTTGGGCCGTGAAACCGCTTAAATTGGAATGTGAAAGAAAAATTTTTTCTGTCACATTTCTCCGATTAATCAATTAACTATCTATTTTTCTCACTTTAAGTTTGTGGGTCTGTACAAAAAACACACTTGATTTTTGTTATTTAGTTGCTAACTTGTTAACTTAATCGATTAAGATGTTTTTTAGTAAAGTGAAATAACAGGCTAATCGATTAACAACAATTTCAGTAGAAGTCGCCGTGGGGAGAGGGGCGGCTTCTCAAATATGGGTGGGGACATAAAAATGATAAATCGCACATCACAACAATTCTTGTTAAGCACAATCGCCGTCTTGGTGAGTTCTCAGCTTTGGGCTGCCGATGCACCTGCACAGGAAGAAACCAAGAAAGATGCGTTAGGCCTTGAGCGCATTACTGTTACGGGCGTGGCCCGTGGCACCCGCGTCATGGACTCGAGCGTGTCAGTCAGCAGCGTATCACTCGCCGAGTTGGAGGTTAGTACTCCACGTTCATCCGCCGAAGCATTTCGGATCATTCCAGGGATGAAGGTGGAATCAACGGGCGGCGAAGGTAATGCTAACATTGCGGTCCGTGGCTTACCTGTGGCATCGGGTGGTGCTAAGTTTCTTCAAATTCAAGAAGATGGTTTACCAATTCTACAGTTTGGCGATATTGCCTTTGGTAATGCGGATATCTTTTTACGTTTAGACTCTACAGTACAAACCATTGAATCTATTCGTGGTGGTTCGGCATCCACTGCGGCGAGTAACGCTCCCGGCGGCATTATTAACGTGATCAGTAAAACTGGGAGCTCGGATGCTGGCAGCGTGTCTACCACCTTTGGCTTGGACTACGATACTTTCCGTACTGACTTTGAATATGGCTCGAGCATCAATGACAGCCTGCGTTTCCATGTGGGTGGTTTTGTGCGTACTGGTGAAGGCCCTCGCCAAGCAGGTTATGACGCCAACAAAGGTGGTCAGGTAAAAGCTAACATAACCAAAGAGTTCGATAGTGGCTATGTTCGTCTTTATTTCAAACATTTAGATGATAAAAGTATTGGCTACTTACCCATGCCAATGTATTCGGACGGTAGCTCTGTCCCAGGTTTTAATGCGAAATCCGATGCCATCCAGTCAGCATATTTTCTCTCAACCCTGAGTTTAGGCGCCGATGGTGAGCGTCGTCGCGGTGATATGCGCGATGGGATGAATCCTGAGGTTAACTCAGTGGGATTAGAAGCTTCCTTTGATTTAGGTAATGACTGGCAGGTCGAAAACCGCTTCCGTTTCTCGGATGTGAGTGGCAATTTTATGGCGCCATTCCCAGCAGAAGTGGCTAATGGCGCCGACATTGCGGCCAGTATTGCGGGCACTGGCGCCAAGTTGATTTATGCCAATGGTCCTGATGCGGGCAATCCTATGGATGGACTCGCCATGCGGATCCATACCTTCGACGTTAAGATGAATGACTTTGGTTCAATCGTAAACGACTTAAAATTAACGAAAACCTTTGACGATACCAGCGTTACTTTGGGTTATTACAATGCCACCCAAAATATCAATATGACTTGGATGTGGAACTCCTATTTGATGGAAGTCAAAGGGGATAACGCCGCATTGCTTGATGTTGTGGCTGCCGATGGTACCGCCTATTCCGATGCTGGGCTCTACGGCTATGGTGTGCCTTATTGGGGTAATTGTTGCCAACGTAATTACGATACCGAATACAACATTAAGGCGCCTTATCTTGCGGTCGCGTCAAGCTTTGGGGATTTATCGCTGGATGCCAGTGTGCGTTACGACAGCGGCGATGCCAGTGGTTACTACGCTGGCAATGTGCAATCGCAAGTCGATATGAACTTGGATGGCGTAATCTCTATTCCTGAGCAAAGTGTCTCTTCTATTGATAATGCCAATCCGCAACCTGTGAATTATGACTGGAGCTACACCTCCTATTCACTCGGTGCAAACTATCAGTTTGACAGCGATTTAGCTGCTTTTGGTCGCTTGAGTCATGGCGGCCGTGCCAACGCGGATCGCCTGTTATTTGGTAAGGTTCGTGCCGATGGTTCAGTGGCAAAAGAAGATGCGGTCGATAATGTGGATCAATATGAGTTAGGCGTTAAGTACCGCTACGATGACTTATCGGTGTTCGCGACCGCTTTCTACTCCGAGACCGAAGAGCAAAACTTTGAGGCGACGAGTCAGCGTTTCTTCGACCGTAAGTACAAAGCCAAAGGGATTGAAATTGAATCGGCCTATTTTATCGGTGACTTCGATTTTAGGGGCAATGTCACTTGGACCGATGCTGAGATTGCTAAGGACGCTTTAACACCAGATGTTGTGGGTAATACTCCAAGAAGACAGGCCGACTTTATCTATTCACTGATGGGCCGTTATAACTTTGACCAAGGTTCAGTGGGCATCAACCTGATTGGCACTACTGACTCCTATGCACAAGATAATAATGACCTCAAGTTTGATGGTTATAATCAGGTCAATGCCTTTGCAACCTACAACTTAACTCAGGCCTTAAGTGTCTCCTTAAACGTCAACAACCTGTTTGACGCCACGGGTATCACAGAGGCTGAGGAAGGTTCGATTCCTGATAACAATATTATCCGCGCTCGCACCATAAATGGCAGAACCACGAGTGCAACCTTGAAATACGAGTTTTAACTCCGGCGGGTTTGAGGTTTAAAACCGACAATTTAAAAGGCCCATCCAGCATGGGCTTTTTGCTTAACTAATAGAAATATAAAGGGATCCATATGACGGTATTACTCAGTTTTGGAGAGGTGTTAGTGGATTTATTACCCACAGAGGCTGGCGACAAATCCCATCAAGCCATTGCGGGCGGCGCGCCTGCAAACGTGGCTGTAGGTTATGCCAAACTGGGCGGTAAGAGTTATTTTGCTGGCGGCATTAGCAGCGATGATTATGGGGCAATGTTAAAACAAGCCCTCGAAAACGAAGGCGTTGCTACGGATTATTTGGCCGAAGTACCAGGAGCGCATACGGCGACAGTGGTGGTAAATTTGGATGAGAATGGTGAACGAACCTTCGAGTTTAACCGCCAAGGGACTGCCGATCTTTGCTATAGTCAGCGCCATTTCGATGCCATTCCATGGCCACAGATGGATGTTTTTCATCTCTGTTCCAACACCTTTACTGAAGCGAGCATTTTTAACGCGAGCATCTATGGTGCCCGTTGCGCTAATTCATTCAATAAGATAGTGAGTTTTGATGTTAACTTGCGCTTATCACTCTGGCCCGATACCGCATTGCTTGCAGAGCGGGTTGAGCAGTGTTTTCGATACACACAAGTGCTGAAAATGAGCCGTGAAGAAGCCGACTATTTAGCCTTAACGCGGAATAAGAGTTTCGAAGATTATTTGCAGTTTTGTTTGGCGCAAGGTGTTGAAGTGATTTTGATTACTGACGGCGCCAATCCAGTGCAGTGCATCACAGTAGATGAGCGATTTAGCGTGCCAGTCCCCCAAATTAAAGCCGTTGATACCACGGCGGCGGGCGACAGCTTTATGGCGGGATTTTTGTTTGCACTGGGTTCTGAGTTGGAGTTTGATCTCGAGCATTTAACCTTAAAACATCGACTTGCATGTCAGGCACAGTTGCGCAAGGCGGTTGAGTTTGCGGTGCGTTGCGGTGCTGTAACCTGTTGTCAGAAGGGCGCTTTCCCTGCTTTACCCACATTGTCGCAGGTGAGTTAACCCTTTAGTCCAAACTATTAAGCTAAGGTGAGCTATGGCTTGTCTTAGCTTTTTTCGAGCATATTGCGCGAACTTCATCACGTTTTACTTGCCCCATTGGCCGAGCATTTGTGCTATTTTAGCTGCGGCTTATAGTCGAAGGAGCATAGGTTTCTCCTCTGCTTTCGGTCGATATGGTTTTATTTCAACATGATTGGGGATTTCCTATGAGCAAAGCAAAAATCGGGATTGTAACGGTGAGCGATCGTGCCAGCGCGGGGATTTATGAGGATATCTCGGGCAAGGCGATTATCGACACCCTCAATGATTACCTCACCAGCGAGTGGGAGCCGATTTATCAAGTGATCCCCGACGAGCAGGATGTGATTGAAGCGACCCTGATCAAGATGGCCGATGAGCTGGATTGCTGCTTAATTGTGACCACGGGCGGTACTGGCCCTGCAAAACGCGATGTGACGCCCGAGGCAACTGAGGCCGTGTGCGATCGTATGATGCCGGGCTTTGGCGAGTTGATGCGCGCCGAGTCATTAAAGTTTGTGCCGACGGCGATTCTCTCGCGCCAAACCGCGGGCTTACGCGGTGATTCATTAATTGTGAACCTGCCGGGCAAGCCTAAATCAATCCGCGAATGTTTAGATGCGGTATTCCCAGCGATTCCTTACTGTATTGACCTGATGGAAGGGCCGTACCTCGAGTGTAACGAGGCCGTGATAAAGCCTTTTAGACCTAAGGCAAAATAACGCGCCGCACAGCAAGATGACATAAACCCAAGCCTAGCTTGGGTTTTTTATTAGCATTTGTTGTGGGCTGTTGTGGTCGCGCTAAGTCGCAAGTACGCAGCTTGACTTAGCGCCTATAGACACAACTTTAATACCTTGTAATACGAGTTTAACTGCGGTGCATTAACGACTATTTTAATGCCTCAATTTGCTGTGCCAGTGTGGTTTTAGCGGCGTTGTCCTCTGCGTCTGTCACTATGCGCTCCAGCACTTGTACTCGTTCAATCAGTACCTGATTTTGTAGACTCAGCTGGGTGAGTTTATCCTCAAGTTGTCGATCGTTTCCGCCACCCAGTTGGCGCATTTTTAGGTAATGCTTAAACATCTCCGTGGCGCTTACACCGATAATAAAGGTCACCATAATGACCATGATAATAAATTCTTTTTCCATGATTGGCTCCTTAATTCAATGTTAGGGCGCGGCGCGCCCTCTGTGGGTTGATAGTGTTACAAACCGAAGATCACTTTTTCGCTCTTTAACGATTTTTCCATGCCGAATGCCAGTATTACCGCAATGGCGAGTGTGCCCAAGGTCGATACCAGCAATTGCAGCATGTTCATATCTTTACCTTTAATAAAGTCCATCAGTGCCTGTTGTTGACCCGAAACGGGCAACCACTGCAGGACGTCTGGCGCGATGTTGTAGCTGGCGGCCATCGACAGTGCCAAGGGCACAAACAACACCATGGTTAGATAGGACTGGGCTTCCTTAAAGGTTTTGGCCATAAAGGACACAAACAATTGCAAACAGGCAGCCATCAGGGCAACTGGGATACCGACCAGCAGCATCAACGCCATAAATTCGCTGGTAATGCTGACGCTAAAGCCGAGCTCCTGCCAAGGCACGAAGGTATAGGCGACCTTAGATACTAACAAAATCAACACTAAGCCGAGCAGGGCAAACAGACCGACAGCAATGATTTTAGAGAGCACTAATTGGCGCGTGGTCAGCGGATGGCTGAGTAACAATGCCAAAGAGTTACGTTCACGCTCACCGGCGCTGGTGTCGATGGCCAAGTTCATCCCCGAGATAAACACTGAGTAAATCATAGTGAAAATGGCGATGCCTAAGATCATCCCGCCCTTAGAGTCGGTCGTGGCTTGGTCATGCACATTCACTTTCAGTGGCTGCACCACGCGAGGGTCGATACCGCGGGCAATCAAGCGCAGGCTGCCCATTTCGGCGCTATAGGCCTGCAACTGTTTCTCTAAACGGCGAATCGAGTTTTGCAGTTTTTCCTCTGAGTTATCGGCAACGATAGTGATTTCTGCGCCTTTGCCTTGGTTCATCTGCTTGGCATAGTCGGGGCTGATAATCAGCTCGATGGCTTTCAAATCCTTCGCGCCAGCTTCGCCTTGGGTAATGCCCTTGTTAGATAAAAAGCGTACTAAATCCGGCGCTTTGTCGGGATTAGTGATGCTGATTTTAAGATCGTCCGGGCTGGTCAGCTGGCCGATAAGCACCATAAACAGGCCGCACATGATCAGCGGCGTACCGATGGCGTAGTAGAGTCCCGCCATCACAGAGCGTTTATCGCGGGCGGCGTCTATCAGTTCCTTGCGAACCATTGCGATGATTTTGTTCATGATTATTCCTTATCCCAAGTTTATCTGTTCGCTATTAAGTCGAAGCAGGTGTTATCGCAATTTGTGTGAGCGTTGATGCTGTGAGTCATCATGCGGCAATACCCTCATCGGTGCCGATCAGCTGGATAAAGGCATCTTCGAGTGAGGCCTTACCCGTTTGTGCGCAAAGCTGTTCTGGGCTGCCGATGGCCACCACTCGGCCTTGCGCCATCACGATCACTTGGTCGCACAGCGCCGCGACTTCCTGCATCACATGGCTGGAAAACAGCACGCAATGCCCTTGATTCTTAAGGTCGATAAGAATATCGCGCAGCAAACGGGTACTCATTACATCCAGCCCACGGGTCGGCTCGTCGAGGATAATATTGCTTGGGCTGTGGACTATGGCTTGGGCGAGGGCGGTTTTCATTCGTTGCCCTTGGGAGAAGCCTTTACAGCGGCGATCGCTAATATCTTCGAGGCGCAGTTTGGCGATAACCTTGCTGGTGGCCTCTTTGGCGTCGCTGGCGGATAAACCGCTGAGTTCGGCGAAGTAACGGATATATTCCCGCGGCGTGAGGCGCTCATACAGGCCAAATGGATCGGGGAATAAGCCGAGTTGCTGCTTGGCACCAATCGGGTCGATGGCGACATCGATACCTTCAATTTCAGCCGTGCCGGTGTCGGGTTTCAGCAGGCCAAAAATGGTGCGTAAACAGGTGGTTTTACCCGCGCCATTGGGGCCGAGTAGGCCGGTGATCTGGCCATTTTCGGCAACAAAACTCAAATCGTTTAGGGCCTGCACTTCGCCGATGCGCTTAGAAAGATGGGATACTTTGATCATGACTTACTCCTTGGCTCCAGTGCTGGGCTTATCCTTGGGCTTATCTTTGGCAGATTGGGTTGCATCTTCGGTCGCGAGTGGCTCAACCGAGCTGGCATTTAAATAGAAACTACGGCGCACATCCTTTTTCAAACATTCACCATCGAGATCTTTAACTGAGCCCGTACGCACTAACTCGGCGATTAAGTTATTGGCACAGGACTGATAGGCCACACCATGGGTCGCATAAGGTGCGACCAAGTGTTTGGCGTTAGTGAGTTTTTCCATGGCAAGTTCCGCCCAACTTGGTGGTGTGGCTGGGTCGATTTCGCCCGATAACAACAGCGTGGGGATAGCACTCTTAATAGGCTCGCTAAAGCTGGCATCGACGGGCGGCACTTTCCACACAGAGCATGATGCCTCTAGGCCTTCGAGCATAGATTTGCCAACATAGGAGGTTTTTGCCTGTTCACGCATCGCTGGGGTGATGCGATGGATGTCTTCACCGCAAACTACGGAGGCGTGCATGCCCATTGCCATGCCTGCACCATCGGTAGTTAAGGCATACAATCCGAGTAGCGGTTGATAGTTACCTTTGGCGGCTTGATGAATCGCATGGGGCACTAAGGCGCGCACATTGGTTTGATACAGTGCCATTCTGATCGCGCCGTAAAACTTCGCGCGGGTGAGTGTGAGTAAGGTCTTTTCACCCGTGAATGGGTCGTGCACTTGCTCCATTACTGGCCCTTCGGTCAGTCTTGCGACCACTTGGTCAAACTCGGCCCTGAGCTCTGGAAACTCGGCATGGCAGGCCGCGGTTTCTTGGCAGTCTTTAAACAGTAAGTCAAAGCCGCGCTCAATTGCCGAGCCGATTTCTAATACGCTTTGTTGCATCGGCACTACGCCGTCTAAGGTAACTGTGGCTAAGTGCTCGGGATACAAACGCATATAGAGCTGCGCCATGCGTGTGCCGTAAGAAATGCCGTATAAGTGCAGCTTTTTGTAGCCTAAATGGGCGCGCACGGCTTCGAAGTCTGCCACTGCATTGAGACTGCCGTATTGGGTTACATCGCTACCCGTTAATTGATTTCGGCATTTTTGCGCCTCGGCTAAGCTATCAATATTGTCATCGTTAAAGGCGAGCAAGGATTGTTCACCTGCATCGCAATTCAATAGGTTTGAGCGGCCAGTACCGCGTTGATCAATCAGCAAAATATCCCGCTGCTGACGCACTTTATTCAGCATGCTATCAAAGCTTGCCGCATTATCGATGGCCGATTGACCTGGGCCGCCTGCTATCGCCAGCAGTGCTTCTTCATGATTGACGTTTTTCACCGCAGGCAAGACCACATAATGCACTTGGATCTGTTTGCCATCGGGCTTGTTGGGATTCTCTGGCACAGTCACAAAGCCGCAGTTTAAACGGTCCGAAACACCGTCCACATAACAGGTATTTGTGGGTGTTGTTGAAGGAGCTGATTTTTCACTTGCCCAAACCGTTGCGCTAGCCATGGCGAGCATAAGTGTGCTCAAGCCTATGATTTTGCGAGTTGAAATATGTTTATGCCAGCCTGTGTTTGAACGCTTAATCGCAACGCAAGCGCTGGTCTTATGGGACTTCCTGTGGATCATGCTATCTATCATGAGCGCTTTCCTTTTTGCATTTCAGGATGAGTGTGATACTTTAAATACAGTGTATCGGTGTATCAATGTATTAATACAGTGTGTAAAGCCTAATGTTAGAACTTTTAAATGTCAACCCCAGCAGTGGTGAGCCAATTTACAAGCAATTACACGAGCAAATCGTGCGCTTGATTGTGGGCTGCCAACTGCAAGAGGAAGACGTATTACCCTCAGTGCGCCAGATTGCGGAATACCTTGCGGTGAACCCGATGACAGTATCTCGCGCAATTCAGCAATTGGTGGATCAGGGCTGGTTAGAACGCCGCCGTGGGCAGGCGACTCGAGTTGCTGCCCGTACCGAGGCGATGGAGTCGGGCGTGAGTCTGCTTGAGCCGCAATTAGATGGCTTATTGGCACAAGCCAAGCAGCTGGGCGTGAGCCTGCCCGAGTTGCTGCAATTGATTAACGAGCGCTGGCAAGCCTAGTCGGCCCAAGCGAAAACGAGAATAAAAAGGACGCAATTCGATGGATCAAGAGTTTCCCCCAATACTTGAGTTTTCTAAGGTAAACAAAGTTTTTCGTGGAAAAAATGGCGTTGAAAAACAGGCGTTAAAGGATCTGTCCTTGTGCTTGTCTGCCGGGATGGTGGTTGGCTTATTGGGACAAAATGGTGCGGGTAAATCGACCTTAATGCGCTGCGCTTTGGGGATTCTTTCGCCCGATTCGGGTGACATCCGCACCTTAGGTGAGACGCCGGAGCAGCTCTCCTCTGCTGCGAAGGAACGCCTAGGCTATGTGCCGCAGCAACCCTTTGGTTATGAAGGTTTTACCGTTGAGCGCGCCCTTGATTTACACCGCAGCTTTTATCCCCATTGGGACATGCAGTTAGAGCAAGATTGGCTTGCCCGCTTTGAGTTAGATGTCAGCCAACAGGTACAACGTCTGTCCGTTGGCCAGCGCCAATCCTTGGCGCTGATCATGGCAATGGCCTATCGCCCCGAACTGTTGATCCTCGATGAACCTGTGGCCAGCCTCGATCCTATCGTCAGACGCAAATTTATGGTCGATTTGTTCGACTTGGCCCTCGAATCCGGCTCGGCGGTGCTGTTTTCATCCCATATCACCTCAGATTTAGAGCGGGTCGCGAGTCATGTGGCACTGATTAAACAGGGCGAATTAGTGCTGTTTAAGGAAATCGATGCTCTACGGGAAGAGGTGCGTCTACTCAAACTGGCTGTGGGTACGGAGTTGCCTGAGCAGGTGCGTATTTTGAGCCGTGATGGTAATTCTGTGCTGGTGGATAGTGGCGCAATCGATCTCAATCTTCCCGGCGTGCAGCGAAGTGAAGCGCTTAATTTGGAGCAACTCTTTGTGGAGTTACACAAATGAGTTCAGCTAAACCGCTTGTGCAACCTACTGATAAGCCTGTAACACAGCATTCAATCAATCCCTTTAACGGCATGCTGCGCCTGTGGTTATTTGACGTGGGCAGTGTGAGTTTTTTGGGTACCGGATTATTTGGCTTAGCCCTGAGCGTTTTGGCGGGATGGGCCGGGCAGAAGGAGAGTTTTGATATTTTTGTCGGCATGGGGATTGTCTCTACCTCGGCAGCGGTCGCATGGCAGTTGATTCGCTTGATGGCGAGTGAGTGCTCAATCTTAATCCCCCGTTATCGGCAGAATATTTTTATCCAGTGCGAGGTGATGCTCATTGGCGTGTTTAGCCTTGCGGTGCTCTTATGCGTATTGTTTGATTTTACCTCTAGCCTGTCGCTACTGGTGTTTGCCCAAGGGATAAGCTTAGGTTTTATTTTGCTGTGTCTGCGGCACACCCAATGGTTTTACTCCTCATTTTTACTGTTTATCTTAGTGCCGTTTTCTAGCGCTTTGGCTGAGCAAGTACCATTGTGGCTGAGCATCATAGTGTTGTTTGTGTTTGTCGTTCTGATTTGGCGCCGCTGCCTAGTGTTACCTTGGCGGGTGGAAGCACGCAGTGTGTACCTCAACGGGTTAGAAATGGGCTGGTTTTGGTTGCCTAATCTGCAATCCATGCGGTTTTTGAGCCGTTTCGAGCGTTATTTGCATCCGGTTAACTTTTTTATCGGGCCGATGTTAACCGTATTGCTGTTGTTGCTGCCCGTGCTGACATTGGTGCTGGGGGTATTATCCCATCAGTTTAATTGGGATTTTCCGGTGTTACTGCTACTGGCGCAGTTTTGTGTGATCAGCTGTTCGCTGGTGCATTGGAGTCGGGTGCAACGAGCGCGTGCAACAGAGTTACTGTTATTGATGCCGGGTTTTGATGGCAGAACCGGTTTGGTTAATGCTTTTGCCCGAGGGCAGCAACGATTGCTGTATCTCATCAGTGTCGGCATGTTGCTCTGTAGTGTGTTTATTACTTGGCTCAATGGCGGGATAAGTGCGCCATTGCTGGCGCATTTAGTGATGAGCACCTATTGGGCTTGTGCCTTGGTGTTAGGGCTAGGTTGCCTGTGCCGCCGAGTGTTACAGGTTAGCTTGACTATGCTGGTGGTGCTGGGGCATTCACTATGGGTGTCTATCAGTTTGGCGGCATTGCAGCATGATGGTCATCTATATTATTGGTTAATAGGCGATCTTTTACTGGTTGTGTTGGGGCAAATTGCCCTGTTTGGCGGCCGTAAAAAGTTATGGCGGGGCGATATCGTTGGGCTGTAATCGGCCTTAAATGACGTGATTTGGGCGACATTTGCACAAGATTAGAGCAAAAACTCTTAGTTTTTAGCTTGCCTTCAGGTAGAATGCTGCAAAAGCGGAACACTTGTAAGCTAAAAGGTGAGTCACTCATGTCGCTCGAACAATATCACGTAATTCGACTATTACAGCAGCAAAGCCAGTCGTTAAAGGAGGCTATTGCGCTGGAAGGTTTTGAAATGGCAGCCCCTTGGCATCAAGTCAGTTGGCAGGCATTTGATGAGATCAGCCATAAAATTGCACAAGTGTTGATTCAACTCGGTGTACAAGTGCAAGACCGCTGTGTGATCCTGTCACAAAACTGCCCACAATGGACCTGTGCCGATATCGGCATTCTGAAAAGCCGTGCCATTGCCGTGCCTATTTACCCAACCAGTACCTTAGAGCAAGCCAGCTTTATCATTAATGATGCGGCGGCTAAGGTGATTTTTGTCGACGACGCTAAACAATATGCGCTGGCCTGCGAGCTACAAAAACAGTGTCCGACTCTAGAGCATGTGATTGTGTTCGATGCCGCAGTTCAGTTGGCTCAGGATAAACCTCAGCATAGACATTTAGATAACGTGCTAGCGCAGGCATACGACCAAAGTGCCGAGCTGGGGCAACGCTTAAAAGACGCGAATCTTGATGATCTGTTAACCCTGATTTATACCTCCGGCACCACGGGTGATCCTAAGGGCGTCATGCTGGATTACCGCAATATGGCTTCGACTGTGCGTCAGCACGATCAGATTTTGCCTTTTAATGCTGGCGATGTGTCTTTAGCTTTCCTACCGCTAAGCCATGTGTTTGAGCGTAGCTGGAGTTTCTACGTTTTATGCCGTGGTGGCCATAATGTGTATCTGCAAAATACCCAAAGAGTAAAAGAGGCGATAAGTGCTGTGCGTCCGCATACCTTGTGTGTGGTGCCGCGTTTCCTCGAGAAGGTTTACAGCGCAGTACAGGATAAGGTCGCGAAATCCGCAGAGGGTCGTAAAAAATTATTTGCTTGGGCGATGAGGGTTGGCGAGCGTCAGTTTGAAGTGAGCCAAGGCCGCGCTAAGGGCGGTTTGTGGTTATCCTTGCAATGGCGTTTGGCGAATAAATTGGTTTACAGCAAGTTGCAGGCAGTGCTCGGTGGACGCTTAAAGTTTATGCCCTGTGGCGGTGCTGCACTTGATTTAAATGTGGCGTCTTTTTTCCATGCTATTGGTATTCCTGTGCTTTGTGGCTATGGCATGACCGAAACAAACGCTACTGTGACCTGTAACACTTTGGATAACCGTGTCGCGGGGTCAAACGGTAAAGTCTTGCCCGAAATCGAAATTAAACTGGGTAAAGACGATGAAATCTTAGTCCGTGGCGACACTGTGATGCGTGGTTATTACAATCGCCCTGAAGATACTGCCGCCGCCTTTGAAGACGGCTGGTTAAAGACTGGCGATGCGGGACGACTCGATGCCCACGGCAATTTGTTTATTACCGATCGTATTAAAGAATTGATGAAGACCTCTAACGGTAAATATATTGCACCGCAAAGGGTTGAGGGTGCTGTTGGGTGTTGTCCTTTTATCGAACAAGTGGCGGTGATTGCCGATGCGCGTAACTATGTGACGGCGCTGATTGTGCCAGCCTTTGAATCCCTCGAAGCATGGGCAAAGGAAAAAGGCTTAAAGTATGAGTCGCCTATTGAGCTGCTGCGCCATAGCCATGTGGTTGAGCATTTCGAGCAGCGCCTCAAACAGCTCCAGCAGGAGTTGGCTAGTTTTGAGCAAATCAAAAAGTTTACCCTGCTGCCGGAAGCTTTTTCGATGGAGGCAGGATTAATCACGCCGACGCTTAAGTTGCGTCGCAAAATGATTTATCACAAGTACGCCCATGAAATTAATGCTATGTATAATAATTGATTGTTAAATATTTGATCTTAAAAGGCCGCTTAGCGGCCTTTTTTGTCTCAACTACTTCCTGACGCATAGTTCTTAGCTTAAAATTCGCCCCGTTTACTGGTGCGCACGAGGCGCAAGGTGTCGGTGTAAAGGATAGTTAAATGGAACTTTCGATTCGTCGTTTATGCGCCGCTGTCGGTGCGGTGTGGTTATCTTCTTTTGTGGTCATTCCTGCTGCGGTTGCGGCGGAATATGACAAAATGGTTCACGGTCCCGTGGATCTTCCCAATGGCCAATGGCTTAATTTTTATCAAAAAGATCAACAGGTATGGGGCGAAATGCTCTATGGCGATGCGCCCGGTGTGCGTATTGACGATTACGGCCGCGCTGAAATCGTGGCGGTGTTTTACTATGACTTTGACAAGGGCGGTACTAAGGAAGTTATCGTCATGCTCAATGATGCCGATGGTCAGCATCTACGGGGTTATGGCTTTGAGGGTGAAGAGCTAACTAAATTGCCACGCTTGCAAGCCGTGCTCGATGAAGTTGTACCAAGCATTAGCACCTTTACCGTTGGCGGCGTTCGCAAGGTGTTAAGCCAGCTGCCGCCGCAGCAGTATCGTATGACCTATGAGGCGGAAGGGGTAAAAGATCCTGATATTAAAGCGATTTTGGATGGGACCTCTAAGCTCAAACCAACACTAATTGGTTATCGCAATTCTGAAGGCACAGCGGCGGATGTAAAAACCGCAGTGGAATACAAGCTGCGCTATCCTGTGACTCGCACCGATAAGGATGCCGAGGGGCGTGAACGAAAATACAGTCTAGTCGCCACGTTTGATCGCAGTGCCTACGTCGAAGAAGATGGCAGTTTTATGTTAGTCGCCATTGGTTATGAGGCCGACGATGTCGATTGGCTTAAAAATGGCAGCGAAAAAATCCCGCGAACAGGGCCTTTTTACGAATTCATGAGTATGGGCAGTACTTGGGCTGGTGTTGCCAGTGAAGCCAATTATGTTCAAGGCGAACTTGATGGTCACTTCGCTGCCTACGATGCCCGCAATGGCAGTGTGATGTATGCGGGTGACTATAAGCTGGGCAAACAAGTGGGTAAATGGATAGAAGCCGACAGCCGTGAAACCTATTGGGAGGGCGAGTACCTCGACGGTAAGAAACAGGGTAAATGGGTGTTGCAGTCCATGATGGATGACGCCGATAACTACGGCTTTATTCACTACAACAAGGGCGTGCCCGATGGCCCGAGTGAAATCTATACCCCAGATTACGATTCCGGCACCGAAGGCGCGAAGAAATTATCCGAAAAGGGCATTTATCTCAATGGCGTAAAAGACGGTGAGTGGCTTGAGTCCGATGGCAGCAAAGGCCTGTATCAAAAGGGCGTGAAGCAAGGCGCTTGGACGGAAAAGGTTACCCAAGGGGATTATCGCTTTCAAAGCGGTGAAGGCAGCTACCTCGACGGTAAACGTTCAGGCACTTGGGTCTATATTCGAACGCCGGATGCTAACGATGCATTTACCACTAGGCAATCGGTGACTTATCTCTACAAGACCGAAGTCAACTATGAGAATGGTCTACGCCAAGGTGAAGCAAAGTTATTCAATAAAGATAATTTTATGTTTGCCCTCAAACATTATGATAAGGGCAGACTCCACGGTGAGAGTCTATGGTATTCAGCCCCGAATACTGTCAGCAATGTAGCTAACTATCGTCAAGGCGAGTTAGATGGCCCACAAATGTGGCTCGAACCTAACGGCGATCTGAATGAGTTGAGTCAGTATAAGTTCAATGACGCCGTAAAACTTAAACCCTCGCAGGATGAATGCATGATGCGAAAAGAGCCTTATACAGGAGATTGTGAGGGTGTAATAAACGCAAACAATGCCGAGACTAGCTCGATTAAAGATGGTGATCAGCGAGTGTATCGCGGCGGCCGACTATCCGAATTAAGCTATTACACCAATGGGTCAGTCGATAAAGAATATCGATTCGATTCTAACGGCCGCTTAATGTCTTTGCAGACTTATAAAGCGGGTAAGGAATATGGCCCAAGCATTCGCTATTCCACCGACGGCGGCTATTCGCTCGTACAATATGGTCATCTTATCAATAACCGTCTCTCTGGCCCCCATTACACCTTTTACCCGAACGGCCAGTTAAAGAGTTTATGGAACTATTGCCAGCAAGAAGGCGAAACCTGGAACGGTGAACCTTATTTCTGGGATAACGCCATTGCACGCTGCGGTATCCAGCGGGAGTATTTTGATAATGGTGCCGTGAGTTGTATCGAGGATCTCGACAGCAATTATGCCGTGGATAAAGTCTGTTATGACCAGAATGGCAAGTTAGCCAGCGAAATGCTGCGGATTGATGAGCAACATGTGGTGCACAAGCGCTATATCAACGGAGTGATCTATCAAGAGGAACCTGGGTTTTCGGATTTTTCCCATGTGACCAAGGGACGCAAAATCTATCACCTAGAAAACCCAAAAAGCCATGGTGTGTTTAAGTCCTACGACAGCAGTGGCAAGCTCAAATACGAAAAAATTTATGATATGGGTAAAGCTGGCTGTATGAAAAAGTACGATGCTAACGGCAAGCAAACCCCAGATACCGCGAGCTGCCAGTTCTAGCATCGCGCTTCTTATTTCTGTTAGGCTTGGTAGGGATAAACGGGGCAATCGCCTTGTTTATCCCATTCACAGCATAAAAGTATAAGAACAACAAAAGGGAAGTTTGCATGTCAGCCACCGAATACAGCCTAGAAATCCAGCCAAGATTTACCGAAACCGATGGCCTAGGCCATATTAACAATACAGTGATCCCCGTGTGGTGCGAGGCGGCGCGCACGCCAATCTTCGAGATTTTTAATCCCGAGTTGGATTTACATCAATGGAATCTGATTGTGGCGGGTTTTACTGTAGCCTTTATCGCGCCGACTTATTACGGCAAGAGCGTGACGGTGAAAACCTATGTTAGCCGTATCGGTAATAGCAGTTTCGAACTGACTCAAAGCTGTTGGCAAGCTGGCAGTAAAACTGCGGAAGTGAAAACTACCTTAGTCCACTACGACTACAGTTGTGAAAAGAGTCGCCCTATTCCCGAAGATATTCGTGAAATCTTAGCTAGCCTGAACGGCGAAGCTGCATAAGTCTGATATTCGCTTTCACCGCACAATTGCAATTGTGCGGTGAAAACGTTAACGTGGCGGCCGCAAACGTGATGCGGATCACTTATCCGCGCCTTTATTCCTTCCGGCTGGATTTAGCATGAGATTTTACTTCACCCGAATGCGTTCTAAGGACATCTGTCCGCCACGACAACCCCTGAAAAAGATCGTTTGGTCATGGGTCGGGGCCTTTTGTGGCATTTACTTAGTCGCCAGTCTTGCCACTTATATGGGCGAACATCTACTTGGCACTATGTTTGTGATTGGCTCATTTGGGGCGTCGGCGGTATTAGTGTATGGCGCGCCACTGGCTGAGTTTTCTCAGCCACGTAACTTGATTGGCGGCAGTGTATTATCGGCACTGATTGGTGTGACTGTGTACCAAGTGTTTGCCGATTATATGGTGCTTGCGAGCGCGTTAGCGGTATCACTCGCCATCGCATTGATGTACCTAACTCGCACACTGCACCCACCGGGCGGTGCAACGGCATTAATTGCTGTGATAGGCGGTGAGAACGTGCATCAACTCGGGTTTCTCTATGCGTTGATGCCAGTATTCCTCGGCTCACTACTGTTATTGCTGGTGGCGCTGGTCGTGAATAATCTCTCCACCGATCCCAAGCGCCATTACCCTGTGTATTGGATTTAGCGTACCTGTCGAGAAGCCAGTTATTTCAAAAACTTCTGCACATACCAGCAGCTGGCTTCTATCTCGTAATCTTGGGCTTTGGCCCATTTTAGGCCATTGCGAACTAAACGTTCGGCAAGACCTTTGCCACGCAGCTCGTCGGGCACAAAGGTACGGTTAAAGTTGATGTGCTGGCCATTGAGTCGGTATTCCAGCACGGCTTCATGACCGTCAACGGGGATCACAAAGCGTTGTTTATCCTGTTGATGCTCAACGGTGATTTCAATTGGTGCTTTTTCTGACATACAGCCTCCCTCTGATATGGCCTAAAGTGTTATGGCAATGTAGCCATCGGCTCGGTAGCTTAAGCTTGCTCGTGTTGTTTTAGAATGGCGAGTAATTCTGCGGGAAGCTCGGCTTTTTGGCCGGTTTTAAAGTTAAACATCACAGCCACCGAAGTGCCTAGGGTCGTTACCGCCTGCTGCTGTTTACTAAACGCCTGATAATGCATGGTGAATCTATCACTTTGAATATCGCTGATACTCACACTGACCAATAAGGTATCGGGGAAGGTTACTGGACGTTTATAGCGGGCCTGATTTTCGCTAATCACTGGGCCAACCCCGGATTTATACAGGGCATTGAGCGGGAAGAGGCGGTTGAAAAAATCGATACGCGCAGTTTCAAAATAACGGAAATAGACCACGTTGTTGACGTGTTGCAGCGCATCCATTTCGCCCCAAGCCACGGGGATTTCGGTCACTATAGGGTGCTGTGCGAGAAACTTTTCCATTGGACTTAGGGTTGGACTTTCCATTGCATTACTCATAGTCAAAAGCTCTAGTTAAAACGCTCGTTTAAGGCTGCCAGACTAGCAGTATAAAGTGCGAGCGACAAGCCTTAGGCAATAGTGACAACATTAAGTGAAGCAAGGAGTTGGCGATGATAAAACAGATTGGGGATACGGTTATTCAGGCAACACATTTTGCGTCTTGCCATTGTGGCGCTGTGGTGTTGGAGTTATCGCTGCCCAATGGCATTGAAAAGCCAAGGCGTTGTGATTGCTCAATCTGTCGGCGCAAGGGCGCTATCGTCTGTTCAGTGCCGCTGGCGGGATTGAAGATTATCAAAGGCGAGGCCGTATTAAAGTGCTACGAATTTAATACCAAAACGGCCAAACATTACTTCTGCTCTGTGTGCGGCATTTATACCCATCATCAAAGGCGCTCTAATCCCAATGAATATGGCTATAACCTTGGTTGCCTCGAAGGCGTGAATCCCTATGAATTAGGCGATGTGCCCGTTTGCGATGGCGTGAATCACCCTGCGGATAGGTAGATGTGATTGCCAGAAAAACAAAAAGCGACCCTAGGGTCGCTTTTGATGTGCAGTGCCGATGTTACTCGATCACTAGCTCATCGAAACTGCTGATAGTGCGAAAATCACCCGTGCGCTGCTTGCTGTCGCGAACCATTTGGCAGGTCATCATGCCGGCTGCGTCAGCTGCTTTTAATTCTTCAATCACATCAGACACAAACAGCACTTGCTTAGGGCTTAAGCTGATGGTGTTGAGAATATTGCAGTAAGCTTGTTTATCTAATTTGTTACCTGTACGGGTATCAAAATGACCGTTAAACATCTCGGTTAAATCACCGCCATCGCTGTGGCTGAATAACAGTTTTTGGGCATCGACAGAGCCCGATGAGAAACTGTAAATACGCAGATTTTGTGCGCTAAAACGTTTAACAGCTTCGATAAAGTCAGGGAAGATATGGCCCTTAAACTCATCATGGGCATAACCTTGCTTCCAAATTAACCCCTGTAGGGTTTTGAGCGGGGTCGCTTTGCGGTCTTCACGAACCCACTGCTGTAAAATTTCAGTCACGCGCGCTAAGTCAGCATCTGGCTCTAGGGCGATATCTCGGGTGTCGCAGATACAGTTTTCCACCAAAACATTGTGTTGGTTCTGCGCTAAAAAGTCTGGCAAGGCTTTGACAGAATAGGGGAATAGCACATCTTGGATAAAGGTTAGGTCTGTCGTGGTGCCTGCTGTGTCTACGACTATGGCTCTGATACCCATAATGTTTTGATACTCCACAATATGTTGGCTAAAAAATGCAACCCTGATCCTAAGCGTTATTGGGGTAATTGGCTAGTGGATTTCACCTTTAAGCCAAGGGAGAATGTGCGCCATATCACTAACTCATTTGGCTGAAAATCAATTAAATGAGTAATTTTAGAGGCTTATCTAGTGGATATAGGTGAAATACTGGATCTAGTGTGGGGAATTATGCTGTTTATAATCCAGCAGTTTGTTGTCGACATAAGACTATGGTCTTAATAGCTAAGGGAAATTTTGGCTGTTATTGTTGCTTTACTCTCTTTCGACTGAATTTGTGCGCCTTTACGATTTAAAGATTGGATTGAGCGCGTAGCAATGATGAGGCTGTTTATGAAATATTTACCCGCATTAGGCTTAGGTATTCTGTTGGCGGTATTGAGCTTTACGAGTTTTGCACTGGTTGCCAGTGCTGGCTATATGCATGCCTTGCTCGGGAGCGTCGATAATCTTAGCCCCACTAGTCCGGTTTATCTGGGGTTAGCTGCCCATGATGCGGGCTTATTATTGCTGCTCTCTGGGCTGATGCTATTTAGCTATCAGCGGCTTTTCCCTCGATTACCATTCGATTGGTACACTGCGGTGGCGATGCAAATGCCACTGGGTTTATTGGTGCTGTGGGCGGATGGGGTTTCCTTTAATCTCACGGACTTTTACGGTGTAGCTAGAGCTTTAACTCTCTTTAGCGCCGCCTTTGGTGTGCTGATTATTTTTGGCTTACTGCAACGCCGTGGCCGCAGGCTTGCTCAGGCTTAATGGGTCATTTGTAGGCCTTAAACTGGCCTTACAGGAATAAAATTCGTAAAATCATCGGCCTAAATGGATTTGAGTCGTAAAGAGTAGGAGTCAATGAGTTCGATTGAATTTGATATTCCCGAAGAGCACCGCATTCCCTTTCTGAAGTATTACAAACAAAAAATCGCCCCCAAATGTGCACCGTTTGAAGCAAAACGTGAAGGCGTAAACCAAAGGCGGCGTAAAAATGCCAAGTTCACCACCCCAATCTACTACCTATGTATCACGGTGATTTTAGGGGCATTTGCTGGGCTGCTCGGGGTGCAGTTTATGCTGGTGCCTATGGATTATTTTGTGCCTTTGATGATTGGCGCGTTTCTGCCCGTTCCCGTGATAGCCCTAGTGGTCATTGCCTCGGGTAAGGAAAGCGATGAACTCTATAATGCTGCCTTTGAAAAACTCTATCCCATTAGCCTTAAGTATTTTGGCGATGACTTTGCGCTAACGAGGGCGCCTAAGGTCGATTTCTCTCTCTTCCTTGAGCTGGGGCTACTGCCTAAAACCGATAAGCAGTATGCGCAAAATTGCCTTAAGGGAACCTATAACAAGGTGCCGTTCCAGTTTTACGAAGTTGATGCTTACAACACTAAATCGAACGATAATGGTTCGGTTGATCGGGAAACCGTCTTCAATGGTGTACTGCTGGTGTGCAATATTCCTAAGCGATTCAACGCTACTACCTTGTTAGTCACGGATAAGGGCAGTTTAAAAAATCGAATTGAGGG
>AACY020557405.1_pt1 | contig 47622 bp, 40 predicted proteins | sample 267378 | NCBI WGS metagenome assembly AACY02 (sample SAMN02954345, study PRJNA13694) | marine metagenome | biome: aquatic; feature: ocean; material: water; isolation source: isolated as part of a large dataset composed predominantly from surface... | reverse complement strand
TAGGTGTAGGTTGTGTGGTTCATTGCTTGAACCAAGTGTATTTAAAATGGTGCGGAATTTTATACCGAGACAACTAGGCTTGTAAAGCCCTAATCCTGTGTGGCGGGTTTGGCCACGGGAATATGATGATCGGCGACTGGAGTAATTGCCATCATACAGGTAGAATTAGCGCCCTTTGGTAATTTGGATATGAGGCACCATGCGGGTTCTAGGTATTGAGACATCTTGTGACGAGACAGGTATTGCCGTCTATGACGATAAGCAGGGGTTACTTTCCCATGCTTTATATAGTCAGGTTAAGTTGCATGCGGATTATGGTGGGGTTGTGCCTGAACTGGCTTCCCGCGACCATGTGCGCAAAATTGTCCCGCTGATCCGCCAAGCGCTGAAAAATGCCAATACCGAGATTGCCGAGTTAGATGGGATTGCCTACACCAAAGGCCCAGGCCTTATCGGTGCTTTATTAGTGGGGGCCTGTGTTGGCCGCTCGCTTGCCTTTGCTTGGAATAAACCCGCCATCGGTGTGCACCATATGGAAGGGCATCTGCTAGCGCCAATGCTGGAAGACGATGCGCCTGAGTTTCCCTTTGTGGCACTGTTAGTGTCTGGCGGTCACTCCATGTTAGTGAAGGTCGATGGTATCGGCCTTTATGAAGTCTTAGGTGAGTCGGTGGATGACGCCGCTGGTGAAGCCTTCGATAAAACCGCTAAGTTAATGGGGCTGGATTATCCTGGCGGTCCACGGCTTGCAAAACTGGCCGCCAAAGGCGAGCCAGCAGGTTATCAATTTCCACGGCCAATGACCGACAGACCCGGACTCGATTTTAGCTTCTCAGGCCTGAAAACCTTCACCGCCAATACCATTGCCGCCGAGCCCGATGATGAGCAAACCCGCGCGAACATCGCCCGCGCCTTTGAAGAAGCGGTCGTCGATACGCTCGCGATTAAATGTCGCCGTGCGTTAAAACAAACTGGCTATAACCGTTTAGTGATAGCCGGTGGCGTGAGTGCCAACACGCGCCTACGGGAAACCTTGGCCGAGATGATGACCTCTATCGGTGGCCGAGTTTATTATCCTCGTGGTGAATTCTGTACTGACAATGGCGCCATGATTGCTTTCGCTGGCCTGCAGCGTTTAAAGGCGGGGCAACAGGAAGACTTAGCGGTCAAAGGTCAACCTAGATGGCCGCTCGATACCTTACCGCCTGTTGCATAAGTTATCGCAGGCTAAGTCAGCAAAATAAAAAACAGCGCATGATGCGCTGTTTTTTTATGGTTCTCTTGGATTGGTCACTCGAATATTGGTTACTAGAATGAACTATCAAGCCATTTCTCGGCGTGAGTATTTTTAGTGTAGCTATGGTGTTGCGTGACTAAAGTGTTGCTTGCCTAAGGTGTTGCTTAGCTATGGTGTTTTAGGACGCTTTTTACGTGACACCTTAGACTCTTCACCTTTCAGCAGCCGCTGAATATTTTCTTTATGGCGGATGATGATCAGCGTCGAGAGCATAGCGACGGGGATCGTAAATCTGTCATCCAGCCACCAAGTATAAAGTGGTGCCAGTAGGGCGGTGATAATAGCAGCGAGGGAAGAGTAGCGGCTGATCAGGACTAAGACGACCCAAGATGCCATCAAGCAGATGGCCAAGTCATCGCCAATCGGCGCCATAGCACCAAAAGCGGTCGCCACGCCTTTGCCACCTTTAAAACCAAAAAATATCGGATAGATATGGCCAAGACAGGCGGCGATTGCGATCAAACCAAGGGAAATGGCGTCAATTCCCATTAAATAGGCAAGATAAGTGGGTAAGGCGCCCTTAAGCATATCGAAAAATAACACCATGGCAGCCGAGCTTGCGCCGCCAATGCGCAGCACGTTGGTGGCTCCGGGGTTGCCTGAGCCTTGCGATCTGGGGTCGGGTAGGCCTCTCATCCTACACACTAGCACAGCACTTGAGACAGAACCGGCTAAATAGGCGGCCACAATCATCAAAAGTGTCAGTGTTAATTGACTCACATTGGTTTCCTTACACGTCTTAAGGTATTATCGCGCCACAATTAAACAGCCTCTTGGCAAGCATTCAGTCATAAGCGATAGCGATAACGCGACTTATCAAGTTGCGATAGTTTCTGAACGAACAAATCCATTTGGGCGTTATCCTACTTCGGATTGGTCCGAGTAGAAAGTAAATTAGTCGTTCCATCGAACGGCGGATTATACAGACACTATCGCGTTTAGCTTATCAGACCTCATTGGCATGAGTTAGTAGGAATTAGTATGGATAAAGTGCTTGTTCGACAATTACGTATTGATACTGTGATTGGCGTCTATGAATGGGAAAAGAAAATCCAGCAGAGCCTGTTTTTGGATCTCGACATGGCTTGGGACAATAAAGCCGCCGCGGCAAGCGACGACTATCAATACGCGCTCTGCTATGAGACCGTGTCGAACCGCCTGACTCAGCTCGTCACCGAAAAGCCCATCGAGTTAATCGAAACCGTTGCCGAGCGAGTGGCCGAATGTGTGCTCAACGAGTTTAAGGTCAATTGGGTGAAAGTCGTGGTGATGAAACCCGGTGCCGTGCCTTCGGCTGCTGCAGTTGGGGTTGAGATTGAGCGCTCACGCTAATCGTTACTGTAGATTCGGGTTTTAGCTTAGTTAGGCAGACGGTTCGGATATAGGTATGGCACGTATATACATTAGTTTAGGCAGTAATATAGAACCTTCTCGCTATCTGAAGGCGGGCTTGCAGTCGTTACGAGAGCACTTTGGTCCATTGCAGCTTTCCTCTATGTATGAGAGTGAAGCCGTAGGGTTTGATGGCACTAACTTTTTAAACATGGTGGCCTGTGCACAAACAAGTCTGAATATTGCTGAGGTAGTTGCGCAGTTTAAGCAAATCGAGCAAAATCACGGCCGGTTGGTGGGGGCCAAAAAGTTTAGTCCAAGAACCTTAGATATTGACCTATTGCTTTACGATGACGTCGTTTGTCAGACACCAGTGGTACTGCCCCGCGCCGAAATTGTCACTAATGCTTTTGTGCTTTGGCCTTTAGCGGAAATCGCCCCCGATTTGGTTCACCCATTGCAGCAGAAAACCTATGCCGTAATGTGGGATGAATATGATAAAGCGTCGCAAAAGCTGTGGCCGGTAGCCTTTGAATGGCCTCATGGGCTCACTTTTTAATTGATTGATAGGATTGTCATGGATACGTTTCAGGTAATTATTTTAGCGTTAATTCAAGGGTTAACAGAGTTCCTCCCCATTTCTAGTTCGGCGCACCTTATCCTACCCGCACAGCTTTTAGGCTGGGAAGACCAAGGCTTATCCTTCGACGTTGCCGTCAACACTGGCTCATTATTCGCCGTGGTGATTTATTTTCGCAATGAACTCTGGGCCATGTTCAAGGCTTGGATTGCCAGTATGGTAAAAGGTCAGCATTCCGATGACAGTAAGTTAGCTTGGTGGATCATTCTTGCTACTTTACCCGCAGTGTTTTTTGGCTTTATCGCCAAAGACTTTATCGAAACCCATTTGCGCAGTGCCGGCGTGATCGCCGTGACGACTGTGGTCTTTGGTTTACTGCTTTGGTGGGCAGATAAGATGTCACGCCGTGACTTAACGGTTTATCAAACGGGTTGGCGCAAGGCGTTATTAATTGGTTTTGCTCAGGCGCTGGCGTTAATCCCTGGTACTTCACGCTCGGGCGCGACGATGACGGCCGCGCTGATGTTAGGTCTTAGCCGCGATGCCGCTGCGCGTTTCTCGTTCTTGATGTCTGTGCCTGTCAGTTTGGGCGCGGCGATTTTAGTGGGTAAAGATTTGGCAGAGAGCCCGCTTCCCATTGATTATCAAGCACTGACACTCGGCACTGTGATTTCATTTGTGGCCGCCTATCTGTGTATTCACTATTTCTTAAAAATCATCAGCCGTATGGGTATGACGCCATTTGTGATTTATCGCCTCATCCTCGGTGCTGTGTTATGTGGATTTATCTTCCTATAATACAGGGGCGTCATGGCTAAAAAAATCGGGTCTAGTACCCGATTTTTGTGTTTTTAGGCGCGGATTTTCGTTAACGGAGTAAGTTATGGGCCTTCAATTTCAATGTCCTACCTGTGGTTCGGCACTGATGCAGCATCAGGCATCCCAAGGTTTTTACTGTGCAAACAAGCACCATTTTGATAAAAACGAAGCGGGTTATTGGATTTTTACTAAACCAGCACGACAAAAGCCGACTGGCGACTCCCGTCAGCAAGTGCGGGCAAAGCGCTTCTTGCTTGAGTCGGGGATTTTTTCACCTTTAGTTGAAAAAATGGCGACGATGCTCGCCCCCCATCTCAAAGTGGATGATTGCCTATTGGACTACGAGTGCGCTGACGGCTTCTATTTGCGTGCTTTAGCTTCAGCGCTACCTAATCTCACAAACGAGCTAAACGTCCAGTACAGCGGCGTAGCGGACGCAGAAAATACTATTTTTGCTGCGGCCAAAGCGCAAACCCCTGCAACACTCTGCTTAAGCACCTCAAAAGTGCTGCCTTTTGCCGACAATTGCATTGACCTTATCACTGTGGTCGATAAGCCGTTGAAGGGGAAGGAATGCGTTCGAGTACTGAAAGACCAGGGCTTGATGTTACAGGTGATCCCCGGTGCGCGGCATTTGTGGCAAATCAGGGAGTGTATTTATCCGGAACTGGCTGAAAAAACTCCCCAAATTAATTTGCCTTCGGGATTAATTGTCAAAGAGCAGCAGCGATTGCAATTTAGTTTGTCTGTGACGGGTGAACAAGCGCTGGTCTTGCTAGATATGACACCCTATGCGTGGCGAGCCTCCGAACAAGTCAAACACCTTATTCGGACGAGAGCCTTCGATGTGCTGGAAATTGATTTTGTTTTGGTCTTAGCGCAGAAGTCTTTAATTGAGTCCCAACTGGCCAAAATACAAAATTAAATAGGATGTTTTTTAGTCTATTCATTAGCTTAGGGAATGCATTTCTGGGTGCTTGAATAGGGCGAATTGCGCAAGTCTATGATACTAATCGAGCTTTTTATGTTGTTTTAATGTAAATGCGAAACAGCGTCCCTTAAACTTTATCTTTATTACGCTTTTGTCTCTCACAATTATTACCCATTTATTGCCTTTGTTTCCCTAATAGCCTCAGTTTGTCGCGTTGCAGTTTCTTTAAAATGCTAGCGATAACACTGGGGCAAAAATAAAGTTTTAAGTAAAAAGATTCGTCGGGATTAACAAAACTTCAAATCTCAGTTTATGGATGAGATTAAAACTCAAATCCGCTTAAAACAAATGTGTGGTTCACTTCGGCTTTGAACTGGTATTGCTGTTAAGTCGAATGAGTTTTAAAAAGATGGTGAGTGTAAAGGGCTAAAGAGGAGAGAAAGTACAGGCTTAAATGAGAGATGACTATTAAAGATAAGATTGGTGCTGAGATTAACTGAGGCCATAAAAAAAGGCTTGGATGGATGTGCTATTCGCTTTCATCTCTCTCAAGCCTTTTATGCTAACCTGCTGAATTACAGGTTAATTACTTATCATTACTTCTTGTAACGAGAAGCAACGTTGTCTAGACGGTCGTTAGCGCGCTTAGCTTCTGCTTGTGCGTCCATAGCTGCTGCTTTAGCATCTTTAACGTCTGCAGACAGTTTGCTTTGCTCTGATTTCAGAGAGCTAACATCAGCTGACAATTGATCAACTTTGTTGCCCAGAGTTGCAACGCTTTCTTCCAGAGCAGTAGTGTTTGCACAACCACCTAGTAGGGCAGTCATTGCTAAACCAGCAATCATCAGTACTTTTTTGTTCATTGTAAAAAATCCCTTAAAATAGGTTGGATTTGAATGTTTCGTCACTTTGGAATCGAAACTGCCTAATTATGACATAGCTATTTTAATTTGCTACGAATATTAATGCGTTTAACCACTATAGACATATAAATTTTTTTTAAAAGCGTTTTTTCACGGTTATATCGGCCTTTTTCATCGAAAAATGGCACGGTATTTACCAGAAAGTGTGGTTGCATTTACAAAAATATTACAATTTTATGGCGTTTGTTTGGCTTGGGATTGCTGCCAGTTGAGTTTCACTTGCTCAACGACCTCTATCCGCTTCGAATTGAGCGCCTGTTTTATCTGCGCACCTTGAAAACCTGCAGCAATAATAGCCTTCACATCGACCGTATTGGCGGCTGAAAAACAAGCAGAAAGATAATCACCTTGTGGATAGGCATGATGCTCGAATCCGGTTCGGCCACGCATATCGGCGATGCAGGCTAATAGAAGTTGCTCCAGTCGTTCTGGTTTACGCCAAAAATCGGCTTTATCGAAGAGTTTGATGATGGTTTCGGCCCTTAACTCAAAAGCTTGGTGCACATTCTGATGCTGATCGCTCACTAAGAGCGCCAGATCGCGATATTCGTTCGGGATCCGCAGGCGTTCACACAGAATTTTTATGATGGGTAAGCCCTTCTGTCCGTGCCCATGGTGTTTAGGCCAATGCTCTTTTGGGCTTAATGCTTTACCCAAGTCATGCACTAAGGCGGCAAAGCGCACGGCTTTTTCCTCTGTCAGAGAGCTGGCTTGGGCTAACACCAACATAGTGTGCAAACCCGTGTCTATCTCTGGGTGCCATTTTTCCGGTTGTGGCACACCAAAAAGCGCCTCAATCTCAGGGAACAGAATATTCAAGGCGCCACATTGACGTAGTACTTCGAAAAAGACTTCTGGGTGAGGGCCGCCAAGACTCTTATCGACTTCTTGCCAGACGCGCTCGGGGGTAAGGGCGGTAAGTTCCTCGGTTTGGCTCATGTGCTGCATTAATGCCATGGTTTCATCGGCAATCTCGAAACCTAAGTCATGAAAACGTGCGGCAAAGCGAGCCACCCTTAATACTCGCAGCGGATCTTCAGCAAAGGCGGCCGACACATGTCGCAGCTGACGCGCGTTGATATCTGCGATGCCATGGTAAGGATCGTACAAGTTACCCGCCTCATCTTGGGCGATGGCATTAATGGTTAAATCGCGTCTCAGCAAGTCTTGCTCTAGGGTGACGTCCGGACTGGCATAACAACTAAAGCCGCCATAGCCGAGACCGACTTTGCGCTCCGTTCGCGCTAAGGCATATTCTTGTTGGGTTTTAGGGTGTAAAAAGACGGGGAAGTCTTTACCCACTTGGCGATAGCCTAACTGCTGCATTTGCTCTGGAGTGGCACCGACAACCATAAAATCTTTATCTTTTATTGGGAGTTTGAGCAGGCTGTCTCGTACAGCGCCGCCCACTAAATAAATTTTCACAGGAATATTTTAGCTAGTGTGTCATAAAGCTAGCTTAACATGATGAGGCGATGGCGAGGCGAATTTGGATGCAGATATTTATTGGGATGTCACATCCATGTTGCGGATGTTTTGACAATATCTCTGGGACGTTTTAACGTGGGGCGTTATTTTTAGCTTAGGATGATTGGTGGTATGTACAAGGCCTTTTATGGACTCAGTGATAACCCTTTTTCGATTGCACCCAATCCCCATTATTTATTTTTGAGTGACAGGCACAGAGAGGCCTTAGCCCATTTGACCTATGGACTGGGTGAAACTGGGGGCTTTGTGTTGTTGACGGGGGAGGTCGGCACGGGGAAGACGACAGTATCTCGTTGTTTGCTTGGGCAATTACCCGATCATACCGATACGGCTTTTATCTTAAATCCTTCACTCACTGAGTTGGAATTACTCGCCACACTCTGTGATGAATTAAAGATCAGCTATGGTGAAAACCCGACTCTTAAACAACTCACTGACCATCTGAGTCGTTTCTTACTGGCCAATCATGAGAAAGGCCGCAATACGGTACTCATCATCGATGAGGCGCAGCATCTACGTGCCGAAGTATTAGAGCAGTTAAGGCTGCTCACCAATCTCGAGACTGACACGAAAAAACTGCTGCAGGTGATCTTAATTGGTCAGCCTGAGCTGCAATTGCTGCTTAAACGGCAAGAGCTTAGACAGTTAGCTCAGCGTATCACCGCCCGTTATCATCTATTGCCCCTTAATGAAGATGAAATCGCACTCTATGTGTTGCACCGTTTGCAGGTGGCGGGTCGTTTTGAACCGCTATTTACCCGTAAAGCGATTAAAGTGCTGCACAAATACAGTGGCGGTATTCCGCGGTTAATTAACTTGCTGTGTGAACGCGCTTTGATGGCGGGTTACGCACAATCTAAGGTACCAATCGATCACCATATGGTGAGACAAGCGGCAGCTGAAGTATTAGGTGAAGAGGAACCACAGCCAAATAAGCTCTTGTGGCCGAGCGCTATCGCGGCGGCATTGGTTGTGGCTTTCGGCGTGTCTTATTGGTTATTTACCGAAAGCCCTGCGGTTGCCAATGTGGCCTCGCCTGTGACACAAGCGCAAGCATCGATTCAAGATAAGAGTATTCAGCCGGAGCAAACATTGGCTTCGATGCCTAGTGCGCCAGTAGCTAGCGAGCCGCAACCCCTTGCTGCGCCGGATCCGAGTGTGCGGGTGTTGCAGGAGGCCATCAAACAAAGCCGCAGTATCGATACCGCCTTTGCTGGCCTCTTTAATGTGTGGGGGAAAGTCCCCTTTAAAGGCCTTACCGCGTGCCAGTCGGCGCTAGAACAAGGGCTTTCTTGCTATCAACAGCAGGGCAATTGGATGTCGCTCACAAGGCTCAATTATCCTGCGGTTGTGTATTTAGTGGATGATAATCAACAAGATTTTTATGGCGCTGTGATTGCTGTCGATGCTGACCAACTCTTAATGCAATTGGGCGAACAGCAGCTTTGGGTCGATAGAGCCTGGTTTAATCAACACTTTAGCGGCACCTTTGAGATCCTCTGGCAGGCCCCTAACTTGCCTATGCTGGAAATCAGTCAGAAGTCGAGTCCTGGGCAATTACAATGGCTTGAAAACGCCCTTGCCCATGTAGCGAACCGACCTTCGCGCCGAGTGTCTCAATTCGATCTGAAATTAGAGAACGATCTGAAAGCCTTTCAAAGCCAACATGGTTTAAAGGCCGACGGTATTGCAGGTAATCAAACCTTAGTGAGACTGAATTTGTATTTAAGCGATCAGGGACCGCGCCTTACCGATAATGGAGCGCAGAGTTAATGTCCATTTTACTCGATGCGGTAACCCGTAATAAGCAGCAACACACTTCCCCCTTACCCGATGCGGTATTAACGCCAAGGGCTAGTTATCCTTTGGCGCGTAAACCTGCATTCCCCGTGGCAAAATTATCCTTACTCGCCGTTGCGGTGGCGCTGGGGGTGGGTGTGGCGTGGGGCGTGGCGAATTGGCAACAGCAAAATGCGATGCCGATAGTAAATGCGGCGCCTAGCACTATCAATCCAAGCATGGCTGATAGAAAGGTTGAAAACACGCCGCAGACAGCCTCTACTGTGCAGCAATCTGCCGAAGGTGTTCGCGCCTCATCAGGTGCCGTTACTAACTCTGCGTTGCAAACTGGTGGAGCAGGGCAAACCTCAGCAGAATCGTCGGGATTTCGATTAGCGGGCAAAGTGGCACTGCCGAGGGAGCAGGTATTAAATGAAGCGTCTGCAAACGTGCAGCCTTATCAGAACCCCAATATGAGTTCGACTCCGGCTGCCACGGCATCCGCTTCAGCGAGTGCGGATCCGAGCTACGATGACTATCTGGCGACCTCTGCCGCCTTAGATGAAACGATCCGAACGCAGCAATCCTCTGTCGAAGACGTTGCGCTACAGGGTACGAGCGAGTCAGAGCCTATTATGTTGGGCGCTAATGCGAATCGTCAGGGCTTAGCGACACTCGAGGCACTGCGTGAGCAAGTTAATGCGGCGGCGGCCGATGTGGGCTTAGAAACGGCGCAGAGCCGCAAAGAAGATGAGTTAGTCGCGAATTTTCAGGATGCGCTCAAGGATGTGGAATATGTGAAAGCGGCTAAGACGCCGGTAACAGAGCCCAAGCTTGATCCTATTCCTAAGGTCGAAAACGACGATATTCCTAAATATGGGCAACTGCCCGCAGGGTTACAGCTACAAGTGCCTGAATTTAATATTGTTGCCCACGTTTATTCGACGGATGCGAGTCAGCGTTGGTTGAATGTTGATGGCGCAGAGTTACAGGAAGGCGACCAGATTGGAGGCAAGTTAAAGATTATTGCGATTCGCCCGCGGGATGTAGTGCTCGAAATTCAAGGCACGCAGTTTAGGGTGCCTGCGATTTAACTTGTTATATTACAAACAAAAAAGGCGCCGATGGGCGCCTTTTTTATCGCTTAACATCAAAACTTAAGCGAAGAAGTTGTAAGCCAAGAATAAGGTCAGGGCGTAACCCATGCTGTAGCATAGGAACAGGGCTGGCACATATTTCAGGTAGCTTACGAAAGTCAGCTCTTTTACTTTGCTCATGGCGACGATACCCGCAGCCGAACCAATCACTAACAACGAACCACCCACGCCCACACTGTAGGTTAAGCCTAACCATTCTGGGGTGTTGAGCACAGGCTCTGCTTTAAGCAGCGCAGCCGTCAATGGCACGTTATCGATCAGGGCTGAACCCATACCAGTAACGAAGTTAGAGATGTTTGGATTAAACAGGCTGTAAGCTTCGGTCAGCATATCTAAGGTGCCGATTTCTTTAAGCATACCAACCAGCAGTAAAATCCCTAGGAAGAACAACAGGGTATCGTATTCGACTTGGCGAATATATTCGAGGATCTTGATTTCTTCTTTATCACTGCGGGTGGTGTGGCCGATAAGGAACATAATCGACAGACCAGTTAGGAAGGTCAGTACCGGTGGAATACCGAAGAGAATGTTCAGCAGCATGGTCATCAGAATCGTGCAGAAGAACACTAAGGCAATTAGCAGATCCACGGTTTGATAGCTGTGCTTAATCGGGGTGGTGGAAACCACGCCTTCAGCCTTCAATGAGAACAGCGTCGCCAGTAAAATCACACTCACGGCAGATGGGATAAACAGCATCAACAGTTCGGAGATATGTACGTGGCCGCCTAAGAAGATCATCAGGGTGGTAACGTCACCGGTGATCAGAGCCACACCGCCAGAGTTCACGGCGAAAATAATCAACACCGCCATTCTGCGGCGCATTTGCTTTTCGAGCTTAAAGGTTGTTAACAAGCCTAAAGATACTAAGGTCGCGGTGACGTTATCACAGAAAGCCGACAGGATAAGCGCGAATAAGGCCACTTGGATCATTAACAAGCGTACAGAAACCTTCTGCGGGAATAGCTTCTGCACCATAATTTGGATCATACCTTTGGCGTTTAGATAGGCCACAAAGGTCATTGTCGACATCAAAAACAGCCACAGGGTGGCAATTTCGAGCAAGTTTTCATTGAGTTGATGGGCAACCAATTTCTCATGGTTGGCGTCTCCGGCAGCCATAAACAGTGCTACCCAGGAAATACAGCCAAAGAATAAGGTGGTTTTTGCTTTATTGAGGTGGGTGACTTCTTCGAAAATAATACTGAGCAATGCGAGCACCGCCAGTATGATCAGAAAGGTATATAACATAACTGCAATTCCAACTGCTGTTTTAATGTCGTGGCAAGCCAAAGGCGAGCTATTGAGTGGCATTATCAAGGCTAAATTAAGCTTGCCGTGTTAATGCGTGCGGATCAGAACATAATGGGGTGAATAACGCAACTGTTAGCTGTAACTCGGTTTTGCGTCATTTTGTGATATTGGTCTCAGTGAAAATGATTGGTTTTTAGTGTTAAACACTATTTAGTTTTTAATGTGCAGTTTTTTATCTTGTTTAGTTGAGATTGCCAAAGGGCTGTAAAGTAAGATCTACGATTAAAGTCTAAGCAGTTATTTTGCCGATCCCGCAATTAATTTTTCTTTATGAAGGAAATATTGCACGAAAATGCAGTCACAGAGGTGAAGGATCGGATTTTGTGCTGTTTACGGTGCTGAGGGCGGGATTCTTTAGCTGTGTCACAAAAATGACCAAGTCAGAATATTGACTGGATAGAAAGTGAGCTGTATCTTGTGCCACTTTAGTAGTTAAGACACTGGATGTTGTATCTTAAGGATAACGCAAAATGACATTTGTGCTCCGCAGTCTGATGTTATTAGGCTCATTAGTGTGGTTAACATATAGTGGCAAGCAGCTGATCGCATTAGGAATATTACATAATCCTAGCCTGATGGTTGACCATATTACTTTGACTTTACAGGTCTTAGTCGCGGCGGTGGTATTTAAATCCGCTTTAGGCTCGAAACGATCCGATAGCTATTGATGGGGTCAAGGCTCACGCAATAGCCTGTTCAAACGCCAAGCAATAAAAAGGGACGCTACTGCGTCCCTTAGTGTTTTTAGCTATCGCTTACATTGCCGCTTTCATACGACCTAATACACGGTCAGCCGCTTCTAGCGTGAGGCGCAGTTCTTCTTCGCCATGGGCCATCGACAGGAAGCCTGCTTCATAGGCGCTCGGTGCTAAGTAAACCCCTTCATCTAACATGCCGTGATAGAAAGTGCGGAAGTGTTCGATATTGCACTTAGTCACTTGGTCGAAGCGCGTGATCTGCTCTTGCTCGGTAAAGAAGAAGCCGAACATGCCACCGACATAGTTGATGGCCATTGGGATGCCGTGTTTGTCGGCCGCGGCTTTAAAACCTTCGGCGATACGTTTGGTTTTCGCGCTTAGGGTTTCATACAGACCTTCTTCACACAGGGCTTCCATTTGCGCTAGACCCGCTGACATCGCAATAGGGTTACCTGACAGGGTACCCGCTTGGTACACAGGACCCGTTGGAGCGATAAACTGCATCACTTCTTTACGACCGCCAAATGCACCCACAGGCATGCCGCCGCCAATCACTTTACCCAGTGTGGTTAAGTCAGGAGTAACGCCATAGTGGCCTTGAGCGCCGCTTCTTGATACTCGGAAACCAGTCATCACTTCGTCGATGATGAGCAGCGCACCAAACTCATCACACATAGCACGCAGACCTTCGAGGAAGCCTGGGATAGGTGGGATGCAGTTCATGTTGCCAGCGACAGGCTCGATGATGATACAAGAGATTTCAGTCGGATATTGCTCGAACAGGCTACGAACTGAATCGAGATCGTTATACACAGCGGTTAAGGTGTGCTTTGCGAAATCTTCCGGAATACCTGGAGAGCTTGGTTGGCCTAAGGTCAAAGCACCAGAACCTGCTTTAACTAATAGGCAGTCAGCGTGACCGTGGTAGCAGCCTTCAAACTTTAAGATCTTTTCACGATTGGTAAAACCGCGCGCTAAACGAATCGCACTCATGGTGGCTTCAGTGCCTGAGCTCACCATACGCACTTGTTCGATAGAAGGCACCATGGCGATGACTTTCTCAGCCATTTGCACTTCAAGCTCGGTTGGTGCACCAAAAGACAGACCATTGTGCACCGCAGCTAATACGGCTTCACGGATCTTTGGATGGTTGTGGCCGAGGATCATCGGGCCCCAAGAGCCAACATAGTCGATATACGCTTTACCATCGGCATCGTAAATATAAGCGCCATCAGCTTTTTCAATAAACAGCGGCGAACCACCTACACCGTTAAATGCACGAACCGGAGAGTTAACACCGCCGGGGATGGTTTTTTTAGCCTGTTCAAATAGCGCTTCGGAACGGGTCATGTTAAGTCCTTAAAGTAAGTAGCCGATTAGCGATCGGCTTTACGTGAATACCAATTAACGGGACACTCATATTTTTCGAGTTGCGAGTCAACCCCGAGTGTCAATGCAAACAGTGCCATACGAATTAGCAGTCCATTGTCCGCCTGTCTGAAGATAGCGAGATTAGGATGGCTGTTCAAATCATTATCTAACTCATTAGCTTGCGCACGCGAATCCCGTGGCAGCGGGTGCATGATCACAGTGTTAGATTTGCAATGCTGGGTATAAATACTGCGATTCAAACGGAATTTACCGCGGTATTTGTTCGCTTCTTCCTGGGATGGGAAGCGCTCTTCTTGAATGCGGGTTAGATAAAGAATGTCGGCTTTATCTAAGTGGCCTTCAAGCTGGTCTGTTATTTTGATGCTATGGCCAGCATTTTCAATGTCGGAGATCACATAGTCAGGCATTGCTAATTCAGCAGGCGAAATCAGTGTGAAGCTGATGTTCTTGTACATGCACAGTAGGCGCGACAGGGAATGCACGGTACGACCAAATTTTAAGTCGCCGACCATGGCGATATGCATGCCATCGATACCGCGGCCAGCATGGCCTAACTCTTTTTGAATGGTGAACAAATCGAGCAGGGCTTGAGTCGGATGCTCATTCGAACCATCACCACCGTTGATTACTGGCACTCGGCTACCTTCAGCAAACTCTTTCACTGAATAAGAGTCGGGGTGGCGCATCGCAATCACATCGGAATAGGTCGAGAGTACACGCGCGGTATCGTACAGAGACTCGCCCTTAGACAAGGACGAAGAGGCCATGCCTGTGGTTTCACGCACATGGCCGCCGAGTAAGTTAAAGGCACAGCCAAAACTCACGCGGGTACGGGTACTAGGCTCGAAAAACAGGTTACCTAAAATGGCGCCTTCGAGCACCTTAGTGCGCTTCTCACGAAGTGCATAGGGCATCATACGATGGGCAACATTAAAAATAGTTTGGATTGAATCAAGATCTAACTGGTTTACGGAGAGGATATGAGATCCTTCGAACTGGTTCATCAGCCTGTTTTCCAATTGCTAGGGGGCGTTAAAAGTGCAAGGTTGCGCTTTGTGCCCTGGTGTATATGTAGGGTGGCTGAGGCGCGATTGTAACAGATGCACAGGGGCAGCGAAATAGTCGCCGCGCCCTCCCATGGATTTTTTAGGCAGCTAATACAGGATTTTGTGAATCTAAGCCCATCTTTGCAGCACTTAGACTTGGCCGGAGCGAATTTCCTGTTGTAGGTTCGACCAACTGACCACTCCCACCACATTGTCTGGGGTGTCTTGGTAGATAAATACCTCACCACTGCGTTTGGGCGACAACAAGTTATACGCTTCATCGAGGGTTTTAGTGTCACTCAGGCCTTGCATCGGATGGCGCGAGAGGGTGATGTTGTCATCGTAGGATTGCATCTCGAGGCTGAGCATTTCGATCACCCCATCGGCGTTACGCACTAGCACTGGGCGACCTTCGGCGCGCTTTAACACTTCGAGCAGCAGCTCGTCGTTGTTGTTGACGATAACGAAGCGTTTATCCATTAGGGCGCGCACGCCTTTTTTCTGCAGCGCCAGATTTACCGGGGCGACTTTATAACCTAAGCCCATAATCTCTAATTGCTTGAAGAAGATAGAGTTGGTTTTAAACCCTTGATAGGCAATCAAGAAGGCGGGAATGGTCACAAACATCGCTGGCAGAATGATACTGGCATCGTTGGTCATCTCAAGCAGCGCCACTAAGGCGGCGAGCGGCGCACTGAGGCAAACGCCCATCATTGCCGTCATGCCGATAACCGTATAGAGGCCAACGTAAGGCGCAATCGAAGGGAATAGAATGGCGCTAACTAACGCTAAGATGGCACCGATCAAGGCGCCTATGCCGTAGAGTGGACCAATCAAGCCGCCCGGGATCCCAAGCCCGATTGCCGCAATGGTGGCGATAATCTTGGCTGCAAGCAGGGCGATGAGTAGCAATAAACTAGGGTGCTCGCTGATGGCTTCACTGATAGCCAAATCCCCAGTGCCGAGGGCTTGTGGCAAGATTAAGCCAATCAGTGTAGTGATACTGCCCGCCAGTAAGAGCCGATAAATCAGTGGCCAGTTTTGCCCAGTGGCGGTGACTTTAAGGAGCGCGTAGTTGAAGAAGGCGGCGGCGCAGCCCAGTGCAATGCCACCCAAGGCTAAAATCGGATAATGATCCAATGGAATATGGATTACCTGAATACGGTCAAACTCGTGCACATTACCAAAAACCAACTGGCTGGAAACCGCACCACAAATCGCGGACAGCATAATCGGGAAGAAGTAATGCACCTTGTACTCGCGCACTATTACTTCGAGTACAAATATCACTGCCGCGAGCGGGGCGTTAAAGGTGGCGGCAATCCCTGCTGCAATGCCGCTGGCGCACATTATCCGCACACTATTATCGGGAAGATTAAATTTTTCGGCTAAAACACTGGCACTTACGGCGCCAAGGTGAATGGCGGGACCTTCGCGTCCTACCGAGAAATTGGTGCCTAAGGCAAACAGCGCCTGAAAAAATTGCCCCGCAGCAGATTGCAGCGGAATTTTGCCATAGTGCAATTTAACCCTATGTAATACATAGGCAATCCCCATACGCTTGTAACGTTTGGAGCCGAGTTTAGCGACAATCCAGATCAACAAGGCGCCAAAAAGTGGCAACAGGGCTCGCCAGTCGGCGATGTTACCCGTAAAATCCAGCGTCTCGATTTGGGTGTAATGGTTCGCCCACAGGAGCAAGAGTCGAAACAACAGGATCACACAGGAGGCGAAGATGGCGAATAGCAAGGCCAGTAAGCACAACTGCGCACTGATCTTGGCTTGGGATAAATGATCACGCAGCTCGTTAGTTAAGTACTTTTTAGCTGTGCTGATGGCGTCTTGAATCGCGGCTTTATTTATCGTTAATTGCACTGCATTGGCCTGAGTTGTATTGTATCGAACTCGTTCTTGAGTTGATTGTATTTTATATAAGGGGCTGTTACCTAATGCCAAATTATCATCGTTGGCTAGATCGGCTGCAAGTCATGGATCTAAAGTATCGTCCATCGACCAAGTATTTATTGTCGTTAGTCTTAGTGGCATTTCTGTTAGGCGCTTGGGTGAGCTTTATTGTGCTCAACAGTGACGAGCCCGTCGTAAAGCATATTGGCGGCGGTAAGCTGCAACGTGTTACCGCCGAACTTGAGACACAAACCCAGGAACTCGCGACCCGCAATTTAGAATTATCTGTCGAGCGCGAAGCCAATGCGCAAATGCAAGATATGTTTGCACAGCAGATGAAGAAACAAAAAGAGCTAGAGCACGAATTAGCCTTTTATCGCAGTATTATGTCGCCGGATGACAATGCCGAAGGGGTGGCCATTCACGGCTTAGAAATGACGCCGGGCGTCCTAGCAGATGAGTATAATTTCAAGTTGATTTTAACTCAGCTGCAAAAACGTAAGCAGGCGATTCAAGGTCGTACCGAAATCACCCTCATTGGGGTGCAAGACGGAAAATCCGTTGAGTTAAGTGTGAACAAACTCACGGGTTCTAAGCTCGAGTTTGATTTTCGCTATTTTCAGGTCATAGATACCAAAGTTACTGTGCCTGCAGGGTTTAATGTGGTGCAGGTCAAAGTCAAAGTGGTGGTGCCTTCGAGCCGCTGGACCAAAAATTCGCAGACAGAACATGTCTATAGTGTCCCTGAGCTTTTACAGGGTGAAAAAGAACCGCGGGTAATACTTGAACAAAATAGTCAGGTAACGGATAATTTGCCCCAGAAAACTGATGTAAGAGGTAGTAATGACTGATCAAGCTGACGCAGCAATGCCTATCAAATTTACCGATGCGGCAGCCGCTAAGGTAAAAGGCTTGTTGGAAGAAGAGCAAAATCCTGCACTTAAACTACGTGTGTACGTGACGGGTGGTGGTTGTTCTGGATTTCAGTACGGCTTTACCTTTGATGAAAAGGTCAACGAAGGCGACTTCACCGTTGAGAAGCAAGGCGTCCAATTGGTCGTCGATCCCATGAGCTTACAATACCTCGTTGGCGGTGAAGTGGATTACACTTCTGGTCTCGAAGGTTCGCGTTTCTTTGTGAAGAACCCGAATGCGACTACTACTTGTGGTTGTGGCGCAAGTTTCTCTGTGTAAGTTTGTTCTACGAATGTAGTGAACTGATATAGAAGATAAAAAAGCCGTCGAGATGACGGCTTTTTTGTTGGTCTTTCCTGTGTTGCTAGTATTGGCAAAGCAAGGCGTAGGCGCGTTGCTTTGGAGTTAATTCATAATATTAAGATTAAGCTTAGGTTTAAACCAAGCCTTCACTTTCTTATCGAATGCCACCCACACCTGCAATAAAGATAAGACAATCAAGACGATAAAAATCACGTAGTCGGGCAGCTTTTCTTGCCACTCGCCAAGGTGCACTGTGGTGGGCCCTGCGACTAGGTTGTCAGGATCATAAAGGATCACAGGTAACATGCTGACCAGTGCCAATTGCACTAAGGTGTAACCCCTTAGCATTATCAACCCAGCCTTTTGGCGACCGATAATCCCGAGCACCATCAATAGGGTTAACAGGCAGAAAAGTACCCCTTGTTTGGCAATTAAGCCGCTTACCGATGCTGCGACATAGAGTAGCAGTAAAGCAATTAAGCGTTTAGGTAAACGGGCTTTTGCCAAGGGCGGCGTGGCCTGTGTTGCCAAAGAGGATTCTGGCTCGTTCAGCGACATTGTGGTTTGCCCTTATGGATTAGTGGCTTTGTTTAGTGACTAAACGTTGATCTAATTCATAGGGTGGAATGACCACACCTAAGTCATCCTGTACTGGGAATACAGCAACGAACAGATCGTCTTCTTCCATGCCAGGAACCCATCTTTCATGCCATTCATCATAGGGAATAGCTAAGGTTTGGCAGTCACTCCAGTCATCGACTGCCCATGACTCGGCCGCTTCTTCGGTTGGCCACATTGGGATGCAATCTTCATCTTCAGTGGTCAGCATGACGCAACCATCTTGGTCCTGTAGCGTCCATAACACTTTGTGTTGTTTAACTTGTTCAACGAGGTAATCGTAACGACCTTCTGGAGTCATGCCAGCGGCTTCTGCAAAGGTTTTAACAGTCTTGCTCATGAAAATATCTCTTATGCGTGAATAGGGCGAAACCTGTTGTGCTACTCATGTATAGCGTCAGCACAGCAAAACTCACCAGTTGGCAAGATGGTAACATTAGAGCGGGGTTTGAAAAAGCACAACAGCGCCGCGAAGGCGCTGTTGCTAGCGGGAATTACTCAGCAGCGTTGAAATAACGGTAAATCACACCGGCGAGAATAGCTCCTACGATAGGAGCGACCCAGAATATCCACAGTTGTGATACAGCCCAATCGCCAACAAAAAGCGCAGGGCCAGTACTGCGAGCCGGATTGACCGAGGTGTTTGATACGGGAATGCTGATCAGGTGAATAAGGGTTAAACATAGACCAATCGCAATCGGCGCAAAGCCTTTAGGTGCACGCTCATCGGTCGCCCCTAAAATCACCAATAAGAAGAACAAGGTCATCACGATTTCGCAGATTAACACCGACATCATGCTGTAACCGCCGGGGGAATGTTCGCCAAAGCCGTTAGAAGCAAAGCCTGCCGCGAGACTAAAACCTTCTTGCCCTGAGGCGATTGCGTACAAGACACCCGCGCCGACAATACCACCCGCCACTTGGGCAATGATATAAGGCAGCAACTCCGATGCCGGAAAACGTCCGCCAGCCCAGAGTCCAAAGGATACCGCGGGGTTTAAGTGGCAACCTGAAATATGACCAATGGCAAACGCCATGGTCAGAACCGTTAAACCAAAGGCTAACGCCACCCCGAGTAAGCCTATGCCGACTTCTGGAAAGGCTGCCGCCAGCACAGCGCTGCCGCAGCCGCCGAGAACGAGCCACAGAGTGCCCAAAAATTCTGCCGCCATTTTTTGTGACATATTCATTGATTGATTTCCTATTCAGTCGATTTATGCGGACATACGCTTCGCGTTCTTTGCATAAACCTTTGTTTATCTTGCTGGTTAAGTCGAGCTAGATAAATAACCATTCCCTTAATTGATATGTTTGCGCGCCCAGAGTGTGCAGGCACGAGTTGGCCTTCACAGTGAGTCAGTTGTGTATTTACTGCTTAGTTAACAATCACTTTAGCGAGTTTAGATGACACAACTGTGATCAAGCATAGATGGGTTTTTATATTGTGCATTTTTGAACGACTGTCATTGGTGCTATTTAAAGCATTTTTAGGCATCGTCTCTGCTGTTTTGTTACGTCTTATCGTGCCTATGTTCGGTAACAATGCAGTAGAACACTAACTGCTACACCAAGATTTTTAGCATTTTCAATAGTCGATTTATTCTCTTTGTTTATCTGTAATGCATTGAAAATAAATGAATAGATATTTAATAGATATAAAACGGGGAAAGAAACGAGGGACAGATGATTGCCGCTCTTCACTCGGCCAAGTACAAGGTTTTGGTTGCTGAAATGTTAATCGTGTTTTTGTGGTGTTGCTACCTCATATTCAAAGAACTTGATGAACATGAATAAGAAAACACGGTTAGCCGGATGAAGTAACAGCTCCAAATAACAACAAGAATGGCTTGCGCTGTAAAAGTGAAGGTGGGAAGGATGAAGAAGAAATTATTAACCTTGGCAATCCAAGCTTCGATGTTTGGTATTGCTCCTTCGGTAGCATGGGCTGCCGATCCAATAGAAGTGAATGCGGTGAATGAGAGCGCTAATCGCGTTGAAGTCGAGGTAGCGGATAAGCAAGAAAGCATTGAAAAAGTCACAGTCACGGGCTCGCGGATTAAGCGTGACAGCTTTTCCCTGAGCACTCCATTGCAGGGCTTAGATGCGAAAGATATCGCCGATAGCGGTATTGGCTCATTAGCGGACATTTTAGTTGATCAAATTCCAGCGTTATCGGAAGGCGTTAGCAGTACAAATAGCCAATCGAGCGTGCAAAATACGGGTCTTTCAACCATTGATTTACGTGACTTAGGCACAGATCGTACCCTGACCTTGATTGATGGTCGCCGCGTAGTATCAAACAGTTACAGTGGTAACTATGTCAGCTTAAGCACTATTCCTGCCGCTATGGTCGATAAGGTCGAAATCATTACCGGCGGGGCGTCGGCTGTCTATGGTTCCGATGCGATTGCCGGGGTGGTGAATATTATTACCCAGCAGAACAAGACGGGCTTTGAGATTAACGCCCGTGGCGGTGAAACCACTGAAGGTGGTGGTCGTGAAACCACAGTCGATGTAGGTTATGGCACTGATTTTAATGGCGATAAAGGTTATATCTTCGCCAGTGCGACTTACGATAAGCAACATGGCTTATTTGCGACTGACAGGGATAGAGCCCTGTATGAGTCAAGTTTTGCCTATGATGAAAAACAAATGTGTAATGCCATGAACACGGTCGATGGCGACCAGTGTATGCGCGATATTACCCGAGACGACTGGCGCGAGCGCAGTAATGACATCGTCGGTGGCCGCTTTAAATCAAACTCTTGGTGGTACGATGGCACCGAGCTTAAAACCGACTTTAAAGAAGAACGTGATGGCTATAACGGTTACACCACTGGTTTATTAAAGGTTCCTGAGGATACCTTAGCCGCTGCGGTCAAAATGAATTATGACCTCAGCGACGATGTGCGCGCGAATGTGCAAGTGCAGTTTAGCCGCAATAATGCGTTTCGTCGTACCGATGCCGAAGGCCAAGACTATAACGACGCTGAACTCTATATCGACCCTGTGACGGGTCTCCCAGGGACTATTGCCGCGGGCAGTATTTCACCAAACAATCCTTATGTGCCAGCCGAAATTGCCGCGACAGCTGGCAAGAGCATCACTTGGGATCGCCGCTTCCAAGAAGTAGGCCCCGTTGAGAGCGATAACGAGCGCACCACTTTGCGGACTTGGGCGGGATTGCAGGGCAACCTATTTGAAACTTGGACCTGGGATGCCTCACTGGGTTACGGTAAGTTTGAACAGCGTCAGCGCCGCAGCAATGAAATCAGTATTCGTCGTCTGCAATATGCCTTGGATGCTGAATACGCCGCCGATGGTGTGACTATCCAATGTGCCAGTGAAGAGGCTAGAGCCGAGGGCTGTGTTCCCGTCAATATCTTTGGTGAAGGTTCAATCAGCAAGGAAGGGGCGGACTATATCCGCGCCAATCCCTATATCAACACGGATATCACGCAATTCAATGCCCTAGGATTTATCTCGGGTGAATTGTTTGAATTACCCGCGGGTGGCGTGCAGTCAGCATTCGGGGTCGAATATCGCCGTGATACTCAAGCCGTCGATACCGATAAAGCGATGCGTGGCGATGCGATAACCTTTAACGATGTACCGCCCTTTGAAGGGGATGTCACCGTATGGGAAGCCTTTGGTGAAGCGAATCTTCCTTTGTTAAGGGATGAGGCTTTTGCTAATAAGCTCGACCTAGACGTGTCATTGCGTCTTGCGGATTACAGCCAGAAAAACATCGACTTAATGTCGAGCTATCGCGCGGGGATCCTGTGGGAGCCTATTGCCAACTATGCCCTACGTGCTAACTACTCTCGCTCACAACGTGCGCCCAATATTACAGAACTTATCTCGCCACCCCGTGGTGATTACGACAGTATTCGCGATATTTGTGATGGGGTAACTGCAACCTCAACTGGGGCTGGGCATGATAGTTGTCGCCAAGATCCTGGTATTGCAGCCGCAATTGCGACTAACGGTGTCTTTGAGGATGAGGGTGGTTCTAAATATTCGCCTAACGCCGGTAACGAAAACCTCACCGAGGAAACCGCGGATACCTATACCTTAGGCTTTACCATGGCGCCAGCCTTCCTCGAAGGCTTTAATCTGGCGGTCGATTATTACGATATTAAAGTCACCGATGCCATTGGTTCATTAAGCAACGAGGATATTCTGGCCGAATGTTATAACTCGAGTAATCCTTATGGTGCCGATAACGAGTACTGTCAGGTCATCAGCCGTGATACAGAAGGGCAAATCACCCAGGTTATCCAACAAGAACAGAACCTGAATGACATTGTCACCCGTGGTGTTGATATCGCCATGGCCTACGAGTGGCAGTTGGACGGATACGGTGAACTCAGCTTAAAAACTAACTGGACCCATGTGTTGGAATTTAGCACTAGCTACTACGGCGCCGATGGTTTAGTTGAAGATGACTATGTGGGTGAGCTTGCCAGCGGGATTTTTGAGGACAGAGGCGCAATTTCATTAACCTGGAGCAATGATGATTGGCGTGTTCGTTGGAGCGCTAAGTATAAGAGCGCCATGGTTGATAGCCACGATAGAGTTGAAGAGTGGAACGTGCTGAAGGCCGAAAACCAAGCCAAACTCGATGCGGGTGATGCCAGTGCGGTGGCTAATTCAGAAACGCCCGCATTCCTATTCTACAGCTCGTATATCACCCACGATTTGTCGGTGTCTTACACTATGGACGTGAGTCAGGCTGAATTACGTTTATACGGCGGTGTGCGTAATATTTTCGACAATCAGGGTCCTTGGGTGGCCGATACAGGTGATTTAGTCGAAACGGGTAATGGTAACTACAGCAGCGCTTATGGCGGTGGTGTTGGTCGCTATGCCTACCTAGGTGCAGAGCTTAAGTTCTAATATCATTGAACAGATACTAATTGCTTAAGTTTGCTCAACCGCATGTGGCTCCCTGCATGCGGTTTTTTATTGCCTATAACCGCAAGATATTCACATCAATAGGTTAGGCACAAGCATCAAGCCTTCAATGGGATAGGCTGACACAGACCTTTGATACTTCTTCTGTAGAGAAGCGCTTAACGTTAACTCTTTCAGTCAGAGCTTGAATGAGTGCTGACTTGAAGTAAGTCGGCTAACGGGGAATAGTAAAAAGGCCAAAGAGGCAAAGCTTCGTGCATTAATGAGGGGGGGCGTAAATGCTATATAAATACAGCATCTTGCGGTGGGTTGCAGCAGTAGCTTATTAGATAATTGGCGGCTTTTTATGCCGCCAATCATCTGATGGTGTGTTCTTGTGGAATGTTAAGCGCTGACTTAGCTCTTTGGCTTACAGGTTAGTGGATAGGCAGATTTGCCTTTAAGAACTGGCTTTGTTCCCAGAGTAAGTGTTCTAGGGATTCCTTAGCCGCATAACCGTGTCCTTCAAAGGGCAGGATAACTAATCTTGCTTTACCGCCAAGGCCTTGAATGGCATCAAATAGTCGCTCCGATTGCAGCGGGAAAGTGCCTGAATTTTGATCCATCTCTCCGTGAACTAAAAGCAAGGGCGATTTGATGTTATCAGCATAATTAAATGGTGACATTTGCTGATAAATATCATTGGCTTGCCAGTAGTAACGCTCCTCATTTTGAAAGCCAAAAGGCGTTAGACTGCGATTATAGGCACCGCTACGGGCAATGCCTGCATAGAATAAATCCGTATGGGCGAGCAAGTTCGCCACCATAAAGGCCCCGTAGGAGTGTCCACCCACGGCGATTTGTTTGCGATCGGCAATGCCTAAATCGACCAAGGTATCGACAGCCGCCTGCGCGTTGGCGACGAGTTGTTCGCGAAAGCTGTCATTGGGCTCTTTATCCCCTTGAGCGATGATGGGCATAGAGACTTTATCAAATACCGCAAAGCCTTCGGCGACTAAAGGAATTGGGCCCCTTGGACTGATGCTGGGATATTGGTTGGCGCTAAAGCTGATTTGGCCCGCGACATCGGGATCGTTAAATTCCCGCGGATAAGCCCACATCAACACGGGTAAGGTGCCTTGCTCCTTGGTGTAATTAGCGGGTAAGTAGAGCGTTCCTGATAAGGGCACGCCATCGGCTCTTTTGTAGGTGATCAGCTGCTTCTGCATCCCCCGATACGCACTCAATTCATCGGCCTGTTGGTAGAGCACACGTTCTTTGGCGCCATCGATTAACACGAGGCTTGGGGCTTCAGTCGGGCTTTCACGGTTAATAATCAGTTGTAAGGGCTCAAGATTGAGCACATAGCGCACCGACTCTAATTGCTTGGTTGCAGATTGCCATAACAGTGAAGATTCTCCTGTCGCGAGTGAGGTGCGTTTTAAAAATGGCTTATCGCCTTGAGGCGATGCTCCTTGACCGTAGTGAATAACCGCTGCGGTTTGTGCCTGCTGCACGCGGATCACTTGCCCTTTGCCTTGGGTATATTCTCTGGAAAATTTTCCAAGCTCTTGATATTTATCGCGCAGATTACGTTCGTTCAAGGTATACAACGAACTTTCCCCAAGGTGGGTGTCTAGGCGACTCAGTCGCAGTAACTGTGCTTTGCTATTGCGCTGAGTCACTAAGGCGATGTTATTTTCCGCCCAGTCGATATCGATGATCCGCCAAGGGGTTTTGGTGATGAGTTTGGCCTTTTGGGTAAAGGGGGCATCGAGTTGCCATAGGCTATCCCGTAGCGGCGCCTCTTGCTGGCTATCGCCCTGATCTAAAGCCTCGGTAAAGGCTAAGGTTGCGCCTTGCCCCTGAACCCAATGGAACATGCGAGGGCCGGGTAAAACTGAGTCTCTTCCTTGAGGTTTGGATTCACCACTCTGGCTTTGGTGCAGTTGCGTTATGCGTTGGCCATCAAGATTATAAATCTCTGTTAAGGTTGGAAAATCATAATACTTTACTTGGGTTGAGAAGGGCGTGGTGAGCTGATGAGTTAATATATATTGACCATCTGGCGACAGCGAAAAATCTTCAAAGATGCCCGGCGCGGCGATAGTTGTCAGCTTGCCATCTAAATCCACTCGGGCCAATTGACTGGTCGCCAGTTGGCTAAAGCGTTGTTTGTCAGCGCTGGTTTTCAATAAGTCTTGATAGGTGCGCTGCGGGCTTTGTTTGCCCGAGGTTTCTTTGGTTTTCGGTGCGTAAAGGGTAGGGGCCATGCTTGCGTTGGCATTTAAGGCTATGACAAAGCGAGCGAGCAGGTTGTTATTGTTAGCCCATTGATAGTCAAGGCTAATCGTGCCATTTAATCGGTTGTCTGACAGGCGCTTGTGGCGGTCTTGAGCGATGTCGTAAACATATAAGTAACCACCCTCTGGCGTTAGGCTGACATAGGACAAATAGCGGCTGTCGGGGGAAAATTGCGGCTCGGTGATATTGTGGCCACCGGGCAAGCTTATCAGCCGATGTCGATTATCCTGAATATTAATCAGCCTAAGTTGGTGGTAGCGCTGGGTGATACGGCTCGGTAAATATTGCTCGGCGGCGATACGTAATCCTGCCAACTTCTGCTCTGGCTGGGCAAGCGTGGCAATACTCGGCGCCGAAATTGGGCTGAGTAATGCCAGCCACTGATGATCGTTTGATAGTCGAGTCGTGAGATCCGCGTTATGCGCAATGGTTTGTTGCAGTGCGGGGGAAGGTTTTTGGTAGTCCTGCGCTAAGGTGTTGGGGATAAAAATCAGGCATAGCATAGTCCAGATGCCGGTCAAGGTTAAGCGAAGCATACTTGGGTTCCTAGCAAAGTAAATTACCCCTGCTGAGATGAGTTAACCGCAGGAGTAAGGCTTTGACTCTTATGTTGTTATTGGTCAATCAGTTGTAAGTAATCTGTTGCCGTATCGCAATCTATCCCGGCTCGTTTCTATATTGTTTAAATCTCTATTTTAGATTTTTAATTAGCTAATATTTTGAATTTTATATAGTTAGTTTAAAACATTGGATTGCCATCTTTGTTAAGTCTTAGGTAGTATCTAGCCACACGATGTACTCATTACCCTAACCATAAAAAGACGAATAGCGAAGGTGTGAGAAAAATGAAGGATAAGAGTAAGTTGGGTTTTTGCTTGGGGAATTGTCGTATTGACCCTTCCGATAACTCAATTTTATTTCAAACGCAGGGGGATGAAACCTCCTCACATGAATCCGCTAAAGTGTCGCTTCAACCTAAGTTTATTGAAGTGCTTAGCTATCTTGCCCTGCGTTATCCTCATGTGGTTACCCGCGATGAGTTGATTACTCAAGTGTGGGAAGGCAATGCTTACGTCGGCACTAAGGCGCTCACTAATGCCATTTGGCATTTACGGCAGCAATTATCGCCTCTAGACGTGGATGGTGGCGTGATCGAGACAGTGCGTAAGGCTGGCTATCGCTTGTTGTTACCGCCTATCTACAATCAACTCGACGATACCGAAGAAGATTTACGGCAGACCACTGAGACTAAATTGCAACATGCCAATCAGCGTCTGCGTTTAATGGCGATGGTGCTGGGGGCCGTGGCTGTTGTCAGTAGCTTATTTATTGGTATGCATTTATATCAAGATAAACAGCGGATGACGGATACCCAAATGACGGTGCTGACTCGAGATCCGGGTTCGGAGCGTTATCCAAGGTTATCCCACGATAGGCGTTGGCTTGTGTATGGTGCGAGTCGTCCTGGGGTGACATCTAGTCTCTATCTTAAAGATTTTAAACGTGAGGATGTTCCCGCCCGTCAGTTAACCCCTTCAACATCGGTTGAGCTGCGTGCAGTGTGGAGCTTAGATGATACCAAGCTGTTTTTTGCCTCCCGCAGCCATGCGACGGGAAAATGCACTATTACCCAATTAACTTTAGCGACCAATGAGATGCTAGCCCTGGCACCCTGTAGCACGGATATGGCGGCGATAGATATTTCCCCCGATGGTCAATATCTTGCTTATATCTCCTCCCACGAGGCGGATAAAGTGGGGGGTATTTACCGCTTAACTTTAGCCAAAGCGGACGCTAAGGCTGAAAGATTATCCTGCGAAAGCCAGTGTAATTATGAGGACCGAGATTTAGCCTTTAGCCCCGATGGTAAATGGCTCGCGATAGCGAGGCGCTTTAGTAATATCTCTGAGGATATTTTTATTCGCGACTTAGCCAATGCCAATGAAAAACGCTTAACCCAAGGACTAGAAGATATTCGCGGCTTGAGCTGGACGCCGAACAGTCAGGCGTTAGTGTTTGCCACGGAAGACTCTGGTAGTCGCAATGGTTTTACTATCGATATCGAAACGGCCCATATTCGGCCACTCGATGTCGAAGGTATGAGTTATCCCAGTAGCGTATCCGATGAGGGCGAGTTGGTTTATCACCAGTATCGTCGGCAATTCCAAATGGCGTATTTTTCCCTCGGGGATAAAGTGCCGGGCAGTTTGTTTCCACTGCTGTATTCCGGCATTAGCCACCGTAATCCCCATTATTCCCCAGAGGCGGGGCGAATCGTGTTTGTCTCTAGCGATACTGGCTATAACGAGATTTGGACCTCGGATATCAAGGGGCAAAAACTGGAGCAACACACTCAGCTTAAGTCGCGTGTCGCTTATCCGCGTTGGTCACCCGACGGTTCTAAAATTGCCTTTATCGCCCCCGATGATCGCAATGAAGGCAATCGCATTTTTATTTTAGATTTAACCAATAAGAACATTACCGCCTTAGCCTCAAGTTATCATAACCATGGTCGTCCCAGCTGGAATTGGCAGGGCACTGCGGTATTCGCATCGACCAGCGACGGTATTACCGAGTTTTATTTAGATAACAGTGCGCCCAAGGTGATAAGCCCTCTGAGTATGGCGGTGGGGTTTGCCAAGTCGGCAACCGAGTTGGTGTTTAGCCGTTATGGGGTGAATGGACTCTGGTTGATTAATCTCGCGCAGCCTGAAGAGGTAACACAGCTCATTTCCAGCAAAGTGTTTCGATCTGGCAATAATTGGGCAATGACGGCGGACGGGGTGTATTTCAAATCCAGTAATGGCAATGAGCAGCGATTGAATTACTGGGAGGCGAGCAGCCAGCAAGTCACGCCACTCCTTAGGGTGCCCCGCTCGAGCCTAAGCGGGTTTGGCTCCATGACCTTTATTCCAGAGTCAAACCGCTTAGTGATGACGCTCGATGGCTTTCCGCAGCGGGACATCATCTTACTTAAACACAAGCTACTTCAGTAGGTTTGAGTTTTACTTAGCGCTAAAGCGTCCACCCAATACAGCTTCGCGGGAAGCGCCTGTCACCGCTGGCAGGTTGGCGGGCAAACCTAAATGGTGGCGCATTGCGAGCCACGCAAAGGCGATGCCTTCGGCCCATTTAGGGTCGACGCCCAGTGCTGAGGTGGTATCGATATGATAATCTGGCAGTAGAGCCGCTAAGCGCTGCATTAACTCGCTATTAAAGGCGCCGCCACCGCAGACAAATAGCTCTCCCACTGGGGCGAGTTTAAGGATATCGCGGGCGATGCTGTGGCAGGTTAAATCGAGTAACGTCGATTGGATATCTTCTTCATCCAATTGATTAAACTCTGATAATTGCTGCTCTAGCCAGGCCTGATTAAATAATTCGCGCCCCGTGCTCTTGGGATAGGCGAGGGAGAAATATGGGTGCGATAGCAACTGCGTCAGCAGCTGTTGGTCGGTTTTGCCCGAGGCGGCCCATTCACCGTTTTTGTCATAGGGCTCATTTTTCACTTGCTGGATCCAGGCATCAATCAGCGTATTGCCTGGCCCAGTATCGAAGCCTAGGACCTCTTCACGATTCCCGGTCAGATAGGTGATGTTGGCAATGCCGCCAATATTGAGGATCACGCGCTTTTTACCGACTTGAGCAAAGGTTTGCTGGTGGAAGGCGGGTACTAAGGGCGCGCCTTGGCCACCTAAGGCTATGTCTTTACGACGAAAATCGGCAATCACATCGATGCCTGTCTCGGTTGCTATGGTGTTGGGATCGCCAATTTGCAGGGTAAACCCCACCTCGAGGTTTGGCATGTGGCGCACGGTTTGGCCATGGCTACCAATGGCAATGATGTCTTCTTTGGCTATCTGGGCTTGGGCTAGCAAGTTGTTGACCGCAAGAGCAAATAATTTACCGACACTGCGGTCTAGGCGGCCTAGGCGGTTGATCTCATCATTGCCGGGCAGGCATAAGCGTTGCAATCCCTTAAGCAAATGGCTTGGAATCGCCTCGGTATGCGTTGCGATGAGCTGCGGCTGCTCACCCGCAAAGTCGACTAACACCGCATCGACGCCGTCCATGCTGGTGCCAGACATCAGTCCAATATAATAAGCCTTGTTCATGTGAGGGGAACCGTCCGTCGTTATTGCATCGCCAATTGGGTTTGCTTGTTCTGTGAAATGCTGGCCATCAACTGTTTGCTGAGCGCATCGAATTGTGGCTTTTCTTTACGGGCAATCGATTCGGCCTTAGGTAAATCAACCGTTCTTGGATTACGGTGTACGCCATTGACAATAAATTCATAGTGTAGGTGAGCGCCTGTGACGCGTCCTGTCTTACCTAAGGTGCCGATAATTTGCCCCTGCTTAACGCTGGCCCCTTTACTGACGTTGCGTTTGGTCAAATGCAAATACTTAGTCGTGTAGGTATCGTTGTGCTTAATGAACACATAGTTACCGTTAAATTGATTGTAGCCGGATTCGACAACTCGGCCATTGCCCGCCGCCTTAATGGGGGTGCCAATGGCGGCAACATAGTCAACGCCGCGGTGGGCCTTAACTTGCCCTGTCACAGGGTGTAAGCGTTTGGGGTTGAAGTTGGAGCTGACGTATTTAAAGTCAACCGGTGAGCGCAGGAAGGCCTTACGCATGCTAGTGCCGTTTTCGGAGTAATAGTTGCCGTCGGTATAGCGAATCGCGGTGTAACGCTCATCTTGGTTGATAAACTCGGCGGCGAGGATATTGCCGTTACGTAAAAACTCGCCTTCGGCATACTCCTGCTCGTAGATAATGGCGAAGCTGTCGCCCTCACGTAAATCCAAGGCAAAGTCGATATCCCAGCCAAACACGGTCGATAGCTGCATAATTTGGTTCGCGTTTAAACCCGCATCGACGGCGGCATTCCAGAAGTTACTCTTGATTTTCGCACTGGTGAATTGGGTGCGGATTTCAATGTCTTTTTCAGAGATTTTCTCGGAATACTTATCCTGATCCTTAGTGATCACTAAGGTCGATACCGCATCGACACGGTAGCGCACTTCGGTTAAATCGCCCTTGGCATCCTTCGAAATCACAATTTCTTCGCCGGGGATGATTTTTAACAGATTCTGTTTGGCGAGCGGCAACTGGGTAATTTCATACACATCTTTGCTGGTGAGCCCCGCGCGCTCAAATACCGCGGCTAAGGTATCGCCATTTTTCACATTAAAATGTTCAACGTCCCTATGGTGGGCGCTCTCTAAGGTTTCGCTGGCGGGCACATTGCCTGCGGCTAATGCCTCGGCCGAAGATAACGGCGTGGCGTTGGTGGATGCATCTTGCGGTTGGCCCTCAACCCCTTCTGGACGCTCTGGCGAGCGAAAGGCTAAGGGAACATCGTAACGGGTATTGACTTGAGCTTGGTCTGCGACACCTTGAGTTTGTCTTGAAGCTTGCGCTTCTTCAGAGGGAAAGAGCAGGGTTATCGTAGTGATAACAGAAAGAATGCTGAGGAGAATTTGATGCTTTTTAGGCAACAATTTAAATAACGTTATAACCTTTCCCATGTGACGCCGATACCGATTACCTAAGGCTTGAATAATCCCGTTAGTGTACACACTTTCAATTGTGGTGGCTAACAAGTAACATAAGTCTCCTCATTTTATGATCATGGCCTTAGGAGTCCCCGCCGAGATGGCTGATTTAGACCAAGTATTAGCAGAAATTAGACGTGGTACCGATGAGATCCTACTCGAATCGGATCTGCTGGAAAAACTCAAAGAAGGACGTCCACTTCGTATCAAGTTAGGCGCTGATCCTACCGCACCGGATATCCATCTTGGACACACAGTAATTTTAAATAAATTAAGATTATTCCAAGAGTTAGGTCATGAAGTCATTTTCTTAATTGGTGACTTTACCGGTATGGTGGGTGATCCAAGTGGTAAAAACAGCACGCGTCCACCACTCACCCGTGAGCAAGTATTAGCCAACGCTGAGACCTACAAAGAGCAGGTCTATAAAATTCTGGATCCTGCAAAAACCCGTATCGAGTTCAACTCGAGCTGGTTAGAGCCATTAGGCGCAGCGGGGATGATCCGTTTAGCCTCGCAGCAAACCGTTGCCCGTATGATGGAACGTGATGACTTTAAGAAGCGCTATGCTTCGGGTCAGTCGATTGCTATCCACGAATTTATGTATCCACTTTTACAGGGTTATGACTCAGTAGCCCTGAAGGCTGACGTTGAACTAGGCGGAACCGACCAGAAGTTCAACCTGTTAATGGGCCGTGAGTTACAGAAAGCCGAAGGCCAAAAGCCACAAGCCGTGATCATGATGCCACTGCTTGAAGGTTTAGACGGCGTGAAGAAAATGTCTAAATCGGCGCACAACTACATTGGTGTGAGTGAGCCCGCCAATGAAATGTTTGGCAAGATCATGTCGATTTCTGACGAATTAATGTGGCGCTACTTTGAGTTGCTGTCATTCCGTCCTTTGGCCGAGATTGAACAGTTCAAACAAGATATTGCCAACGGTGCTAACCCCCGTGATACTAAGATTGCGCTTGCGAAGGAAATCATTGCGCGCTTCCACGACCAAGCGGCGGCCGAGAGTGCCCATCAAGCCTTTATCGACCGTTTCCAAAAGGGCGCTATCCCAGATGATATCCCTGAGGTTGAATTAGCGGCGGGTGAAGGCTTAGCGATTGCTAACTTACTTAAAGATGCCGACTTAGTGGGGTCGACTTCCGATGCGATGCGTATGATCAAGCAAGGCGCGGTGAAGATGGACGGTGAGAAGGTTGACGATAGCCGTATGACCTTAAGCGCTGGCACGGTTGCCGTATTCCAAGTTGGTAAGCGTAAGTTCGCGAAAGTGACTCTGGTTTAAGCTGAATCGGATGTCACCTGTGACTACAGCCAGTTAGTGCTTAAACGGTTAATAAGTACTTACCAAGCAAAAAGAGCGCCTAAGGGCGCTCTTTTTATTTCAGCCCTTATATCGGCAATCGTTTAAGGTGCTGTGCTGGCCTCATGCTCGCCGATATTGCATCTGTCGGTACCGAAATGCTGACCATCGCGACACTTCCACGCCAACTGGGCGGAATCCACTTGCCAGCGCTGGGCACTTTTCTTAAGCGACAGAATTAACAGCATTTGTGGGTGCTGTTGCGACAACTCGCTAACTTGATAGGTAAACACGCCATTTTTGGTGGGCTGAGTGCGGACAAGGGTAAACTTTTTACCCGCATATTGGCTGCTGATAGCGGTGGGATCTTCGCTCCAGGCTTGATGTTGCTCCTGGGCGGCCCGCAGTTGCTGGTTGAAATGGCTTACGGGTTGCACCGCGTAGGACACAATAATCGGCTGCTGCGCCTGTGCATGGGGCGCGAGCATTAGGCCATTCAGGGCGAGTAGGGCAATCAGTCCAAACAACTTCATACAAACCTCATTGAAACGAAACGACCCGTGGGCAAAGGATGCCACACCTCAATCGTATTGACTCATTGCAGGTTTCGACTCGTTTTGAGGGCTCAAGTTTCAACAAAAGCTAAATTTTGTGACTACTGCATCGCTAATTGGTCTGACATGGTCTGGTAATCAATCAGATCCACATGCTCTGTGACCCTGTGATTACGCATATCGAGCTTAAGACTGGTGACCCCTGGAATGGCGACATCAATAATTTTTCCGGGTTTGCCAAACTGCTCGCCGGGCCCTTTAAAGTGATAGTTTCCAATCATCACCACGAGGGAGCCTGCGTTATACATATGCTCAATATTGAAATCATACTCGAGTACACCCTCGTGGGCCCGCTCGAGGAAGTCGATAATAAACCGCCCACCCGTGTATTTACGATTGGCGGTTTTATCGAAGAAGACGGTATCACGGTTATAGAATTTGCCGAGTGTTTGATAGTCGTGCTCGGTTAGCGCGTTCATGTATTTTACGGCTAACTGCTGTTCTGCTGGCATTTCCCCTGAGTTAGCGTGTACAGACGCAGGAAACAAGGCCGGAACCCAAATAAGACAGACTAAAAGACACAATATTCGCAAACTATTCCCTCTTGGTTTTGAGATCAAAGGCGGGTAACGACAAATGCCATTTGATGGCGCATAGGCGAATGATTAAGGCACTGGTCATGGCTAAAAATAGTGCCGTTTTTTCGCCCATCCCGTAGGCAAGGCTTACGGTATAACCTATGCCGCCAACAATCGACGCCGTGGCATAGATTTCTGTGCGTAACACCATAGGGATTTGTCTGCACAGTAAGTCTCGAATAATGCCTCCTCCTACGCCCGTGATCAAGCCCATCACGACGGCAATCATGCCACTGAGTCCCATATTGAGGGCTTTTTCAGCGCCAATCACAGTGAACAGGGCCAAACCTAAGGCGTCGGCGACGGGCAAGGTATATTGCGGCATCTTGCGGGGACGGCGCACTAACAGCAAACAAGCTAGGACTGTGGCGAGTATGACAATGATGTAGTTAGGGTCGCGGATCCAAAACACTGGCGTGGCGCCTATCAGCGCATCGCGAATACTGCCACCGCCGACTGCAGTCACCGAGGCCAACACGATAACGCCAAAGGGATCCATACGGTGACGCCCTGCGGCTAAGGCGCCAGAAAGGGCAAATACCGCCGTGCCACATAAATCGAAGAAGTAAATCCAGTGGCTCATTTACTCATCTCTTTGATGTGGATGTTCAGCGCGTCCACAGAGATACGAATTTCTATCACAGATAAAATCAGTGAATAGAGCAGCAATAGCAAACTGGCACCGAAGATCACCGAGCCCGTCTTATTAAAACCGATATAGATGAAAATCATACAGAGCACACACAGGGCAAAGCTGGATACGCCCGCCTCCTGCATGCGGCGAATAATCCGGATCCGCTGGCTTAAGTTTTTAATCTGATCCTTATGCACGGGTTTGTCGCCGTTACTGAGCTGACGGATCAGCGCGGCCAGCGCAAAGAAGCGGTTGGTATAGGCGAGTAATAGCAGTGAGATTGCCGGAAATAGCAAGGCGGGAGTTGTTAATGAAACATGCATGTTTTCGAACAAGATAGTCAGCCTTTAACCTAATGTTAAGATTAAAGGCATCATATCACAGGGTTTGTAGCCAGCGTAAACCCGCCCAAATGATCGGAAGAAAGGTGATAAAACTAAACCAGATAGCACAGGCCCGTGAGGCGAGTTTTACTGCGGGGGCAATCATCTCTTGGTGCGGCTGCGGGCCATAGACTATCTTAGCCACATCAATGCGTTGCCCCGAAAACTTCTGCGGTCCACCCAATTCAATGCGTAAAATATTAGCCACTAAGGACACGCTCATCACATAACCCCGCAGGGCTGGATGATTTTTAGAGGTGCGAAACAGCAATGCTAAGGCCTTGGGGCCGCCCTGAATCGCAATCGACAGGCTCCATAACCAAGCGGGGATCGCCAGTAGCGCCGTAGAAATAACGTGTACCGAACGGCAAAAGTGCTGGTACTTAGGTTGAATGGGCGGCCAACTGAGTTCGAGCTGTTTAATCATTCTCACCGCCAGTACCATAGGGGCGCCTGCGATCGCAAAGAAGAAGATGGTCGATGCCGTGCCATAAATCGGCGCGGTAGCGAGCTTTTCTATCGTGGCCTTGGTTAAGCCGACTTCCGATAGATTATCCGTATCACGGACAATCCAAGGCTGTAATAGCTTTTTTGCGCTGGCATTGTCCTCGCGTTTCAATGCTTTAGCTATTTCGTCGGCGACTTGGCTAAAGCCTGCATCCGTTAAACACAGATACAGGACTAAAAATTCGAAGAACCAAGGGAAGGCGGCGAGTTCGAGTAAGAAAGTGATAATCGCCCAGAAGGGGAACACCAGCAGCAACATGGCTAAAAAGCCCGCAGTTGCCTGTTGACTGGGCGCGCGCTCGGGGCGATTGACTTTGGCGGCGAGCTGTTTGGCTAAGTGACTAAACCAAATCAGCGGTTGCATTTCCCTTGGCAATGGCGCTAAACGCGCCAGCAATAAAGCAAAGAAAAGTACCAAGAAGCCCTCAAACAAAGCGCCATCAATTTCGACAAGTTGTTGATAAAAAGAACTGTGCATCAGGTACTTTCCGCAATCATGCTTTAGTCAATTACTTTACTGAATTTGGATCTAATTGCTCAAGCAGCAACATCACCATCAGTGCCGAATGGTAGCCTGCCTTCACAATGTAAGAATCGAAGTCGACCGGAGAGTCGTTGTTGGCGTTGTCAGAGAGCGAGCGGATCACTACGAATGGCACGCCAAACTGGTGACACACTTGGGCAATTGCCGCACCCTCCATCTCACAGGCCGCCATGGTTGGGAAGTGCTCCAACATGGTTTTGGTACGTACTGGGTCGCAAATAAAGCTATCGCCAGTACAGATTAAGCCTTCAATCGCTTTCACTTCACCTAATTGTGCGATGGCCTTATTGGCGGCTTCGACTAAGTATGGCGCTGGGATAAACGCCGCAGGTTGCTGCGCCATTTGGCCAATTTCGTAACCAAATGCGGTCACATCCACATCGTGGTGGCGCACTTCGGATGAAATCACGATATCACCAATCGACAGTGAATCGGCAAAACCGCCCGCAGAACCTGTGTTGATTACCGCATCGGGGGCGTATTTCTCAATCAGCAATGTGGTGGCGATGCTGGCGGCGACTTTGCCAATACCTGAGCGTGTCACTACGACGTCTTTGCCAGCTAAGGTGCCTGCGATAAATTCAATGCCCGCAATCGTTTGTGAAGTGGCGTTTGTCATAGCCGCAATAAGATGGGCAACTTCTGGCTCCATTGCGCCAATAATACCAATTTTCATGGGAGACCCTTTTGATTCTACTGAATGTGTGATGCCACTAAAGCGTGGGATAACAGAATGGCGGCTAATATACCACAGTTATGCTTTGGCGTTATTGTGGGATTGCGATTGCTTGATTGGGATAGGATTAAATGCGCGGAAGATAAAAAAAATGCGCACCCTAAGGTGCGCCAAAATTCACAAGCAAATGGTGGACTCGTGGGTACGAGTCCGAGACTCACAGGTACAGCGGTACAACAAAAAACAATTAATCTAAGTAGTTAAGAATACCTTGTGCGGCATCACGTCCTTCGGCAATCGCGGTCACAACCAGATCCGAACCTCGGACCATATCACCGCCAGCAAATACCTTTGGATTGGTGGTTTGGAATGGGTTATCGGCCTGTTTACTGGCTTTTACTCGGCCCCATTGGTCTAGTTCAATGCCGTAATCGGCAAACCAAGGCGCAGGGCTAGGTTGGAAACCGAAGGCGATAATCACCGCATCGGCGTCGAGTAACTGCTCGCTGCCTTCAATCGCTTCGGCACGTTGACGGCCGCTGGCATCGGCTTTACCCATTTGGGTTTCAACGCATTCCACGCCCACTACTTTGCCATCTTGGGTTTTAATCGCCACGGGTTGACGGTTAAACAGGAAGTTCACGCCCTCTTCACGGGCGTTTTGCACCTCGCGGCGTGAACCAGGCATGTTGGCTTCGTCACGGCGATAGGCACAAATTACACTGCTGGCCCCTTGGCGCACGGCGGTGCGGACACAGTCCATGGCGGTATCACCGCCACCTAAGACCACCACGCGCTTACCAGCAAGATTCAGGTAAGGGGTGTCAGGATTACTGCTGCCCATCAGGTGATGGGTATTGCCAATCAAGTAGGGCAGGGCTTGGTACACGCCTTGGGCATCTTCGCCCTCAAGGCCCGCTTTCATGGCGGTGTAGGTTCCCATGCCGAGGAAGACTGCATCGTATTCCTCTAGCAGTTGGTTAAAGGCGACGTCTTTACCGACAGTTACGCCCAGCTTGAACTCGATGCCCATGCCTTCTAACACGGTGCGGCGAGTCGCCATCACTGCTTTATCCAGTTTAAAAGCCGGAATACCGTAGGTCAGCAGGCCACCAATCTGGGGATATTTATCAAACACCACAGCCTTAACCCCATTACGGGCAAGAATATCGGCGCAGCCTAAACCAGCAGGGCCCGCGCCCACAATCGCGACCTTTTCCTTGCGTGGCGTGACCTTGCTCATATCCGGACGCCAGCCTTGGGCGATGGCGGTATCGGTAATGTATTTCTCCACATTTCCGATAGTCACGGCGCCAAAGTCGGCGTTTAGGGTACAAGCGCCTTCACAGAGTCTGTCCTGTGGGCAGACGCGGCCGCAGATTTCGGGCAGGGTATTGGTCTCATGGACTAAATCTGCCGCCTCCATAATTCGGCCCTGCTGCGCCAGCTTCAGCCAGTTGGGAATATAGTTGTGCAGCGGACATTTCCATTCACAATAAGGGTTGCCACAATCGAGACAACGGTCCGCCTGTTCAGTCACCTGAGCTTGAGCAAAGGGCTGATAAATCTCAATAAACTGAGTCGAACGCTTTGCCGCAGGGTGTTTGGTTGGGCCTTTACGACCCACTTCAATAAATTGAAAATCGTTACTCATCTGCTATTACCCCGCTTTAACTGCTAGTTCCGGGCTCGATTGCTCTAATTTGAGCAGATCTGCAACGGCGATATTTTTCGGTTTCACTAAAACAAAGCAATCTAACCAGTTGGCAAAGTCGCTTAAGATCATCTTCGCGTGCTCACTACCAGTCTCGGCCACGTGTTCTTCAATCAAGCCTTTCAAATGCTGTTGATGAATAGGTGACTCGAGTTTTTGGGTATCGACAAGCTCGTTATTCACGCGGCGGTTAAAGCGGCCAAATTGGTCGAAGATATAGGCAAAGCCGCCGGTCATCCCCGCGCCGAAGTTCACCCCAGTTTTACCGAGTACGACAACGATACCGCTGGTCATGTATTCGCAGCCGTTATCGCCTAAGCCTTCAACTACGGCAATGGCGCCCGAGTTACGTACTGCAAAGCGTTCACCCGCTTGGCCCGCAGCGAAGAAGCGTCCGCCAGTCGCACCATACAGACAAGTGTTACCGACAATCGCGCTGCGCTCGCTCTGGAACGGACTCCCTAGCGGTGGATAAATCACAATTTTGCCGCCCGACATGCCCTTACCGACGTAGTCGTTGGCATCACCGCAGAGCTTGAGTTCAAGGCCTGGGCTGTTCCATACCCCAAAGCTTTGGCCTGCACTGCCATTAAAGCTGAGTTTAATCGGTGCCTTAGTGCCTTTAACCCCAAGGGTAGTCGCGATATAGCCCGATAGGCGTGCGCCCACTGAGCGGTCGGTGTTGTTGATACTGTAAGCGGCATCGAAACACTCGCCCTTATCGACCGCACTCTGGCACTCGTTGAGCAGATGTTGGTTGAGTAAACCTAAATCCGCTGGTGGATTGGTTTCCTGCCAGGTGCGCGAAGTGCTGGCTCTGACCTTAGGTTGATACAGGATAGGCGCTAAATCGAGTCCACGTTGCTTATCGGTCTGGCCTTCTAAGGTATGTAGCCACTCACTGCGGCCGACTAAGTCTTCGAACTTGCTGACTCCTAGGGTTGCCATCCACTCGCGTACTTCCTCGGCGACAAACTCAAAGTAAGTCATCACTCGCTCTGGTAAGCCGTGGTAGTGGTTATCGCGCAGTTTCTTGTCTTGAGTCGCGACACCGGTTGCGCAGTTGTTTAGGTGGCAAATACGCAGGTACTTACAACCTAAGGCAATCATAGGCACAGTCCCGAAACCAAAGCTTTCGGCGCCGAGTAAGGCCGCCTTGATAACGTCGGTTCCGGTTTTTAGGCCGCCATCGACCTGCAAGCGGATCTTATGGCGCAGACCATTTTCCACCAGAGATTGATGTACTTCGGCAAGGCCGAGCTCCCATGGGCTGCCAGCGTATTTCACCGAGGTGATAGGGCTTGCGCCTGTGCCACCATCGTAGCCAGAAATAGTGATCATATCGGCGTAGGCTTTTGCTACACCGGTGGCGATAGTGCCGACACCTGGCTCAGACACTAATTTCACAGAGATCAGTGCCTTGGTATTGATTTGTTTTAAATCGAAAATCAGCTGGGCTAAGTCTTCGATAGAGTAAATATCATGGTGTGGCGGTGGTGAAATCAAGGTTACACCTGGGCGCGCGTGGCGCAGCCCAGCAATTTCCACGCTCACCTTATGGCCGGGCAGTTGTCCGCCTTCACCGGGTTTTGCGCCCTGGGCAACTTTAATCTGCAGCACATCGGCGTTGACTAGGTAATGGGCGGTTACGCCAAAACGTGCCGATGCAATTTGTTTAATCGCCGAGTTACGCTCGGTGTTAAAGCGGCGGGCATCCTCACCACCTTCGCCCGAGTTAGAGCGGCCGCCTAAACGGTTCATGGCAATGGCTAATGCTTCATGGGCCTCGGGGCTTAAGGCGCCGATACTCATGGCAGCACTGTCAAAGCGTGGGAACAATTGGCTGGCTGCTTCAACTTTATCCAGTTCAATCGCGGCTTGGTCAGCCTTAATGCCAATCAAATCCCTTAGGGTGGCAACTGGGCGGTTATCGACTAATTCGGCGAACTTCTTGTAGGTCGCAAAATTCTTGTCGATTAATGACGCCTGCAGCGTGTTGACCACATCTGGGTTGAAGCAGTGGTACTCACCGCCATCCACGTATTTGAGTAAACCGCCTTGTGGCAGTGGCACATGGGCGCGGTAAGCGGCTTTATGCAGCAGCGCTTGAGCTTGAGCGATATCCTCAAAGCTGGCGCCTTCGATACGGCTCACCACTCCTTTAAAGCAGAGTTCAATTACATCGCTGGCAATACCAATGGCCTCAAACTGTTGGCTACAACGGTAGGAGCCGACGGTGCTGATCCCCATCTTCGACATGATCTTACGCAGGCCCTTTTCGATGCCGTAGCGGAAGTTCAGCATCAACGCCGTGGTATCGGTCAATTGATGGCGTTTCGCCAGATCTGAGATTGATTCATACACTAGATACGGATAAATCGCGGTAGCACCAAAGCCGAGCAGCACCGCAAAGTGGTGCGGATCCCGCGCCGATGCGGTCTCAACAATGATGTTGGTATCGCAGCGTAGGCTCTTGCTCACCAGCATTTGTTGTACTGCGCCAACTGCCATGGCCGCTGGGATCACCTGCGCCGATTTATCAATCCCGCGGTCGGATAAAATCAGCAGCGTGGTGCCACTGCGAGCTAAACGCTCGGCTTCCGAGGTGATGCGGCGGATAGCGTGCTCTAAGCCTTCCTTCGGATCGTAGTTTAAATCGACGATATTGGCGCGATAGTAAGTGCTATCTAATCCGAGTAATTGATTGAAATCACTGAATAATAATATCGGCGAGTTGAACATTACCCGATAGGCATGACCAGTGGTTTCGTTGAAGAGGTTTTGCTCGCGGCCGATACAGGTCGCCAGAGACATCACGTGCTTTTCACGCAGCGGATCGATAGGCGGGTTAGTGACTTGAGCGAATTTCTGTCGGAAATAGTCATAGAGCGAGCGTGACTTTTTCGACAATACGGCCATTGGCGTATCGTCGCCCATGGAACCTGTCGCTTCTTCCCCTTGTTTTGCCAGCACCCAAATCACTTGTTCAAGCTCTTCACGGGTGTAACCAAATTGCTTTTGGTATTGCAGCAGTTGCTCTGGGCTTAATTCGCTGGCGCCATGTTGCTCCGTTGCCAACTGTTCTGCTGGGATCAGAGTACGGCTGTTTTTCGCCATCCACTCTTTATAGGGGTGACGACGCTTAAGGTCGTTATCGATTTCGAATGACTGGTATAGACGACCATTGAGTGTATCTAACACTAACAGCTCACCCGGGCCGACGCGGCCTTTTTCAATCACTTCATCGGCGGCGTAGTCCCAAATGCCCACTTCGGAGGCGAGGGTGAGTATACGATCTTTAGTGATCACATAACGTGATGGGCGCAGACCGTTACGATCCACCGCGCAAGCGGCGTGGCGGCCGTTGGTCATTACGATACCCGCTGGGCCATCCCAAGGTTCCATATGCATGGAGTTAAAGTCATAGAAGGCTTTTAGCTCATCATCCATCTCTGGGTTACTCTGCCATGCTGGCGGAATAAGCAAACGCATGGCGCGGTATAAGTCCATACCGCCTGAGAGCAGCATTTCGAGCATATTATCGAGCGATGAGGAGTCAGAACCCGTTTCATTCACAAAGGGCGCCGCCTGTTGCAAGTCGGGCAGCAGTGGTGAATTAAACTTGTAGGCACGGGCACGGGCCCATTGGCGGTTACCAGTAATAGTGTTGATCTCGCCGTTATGGGCAAGATATCTAAAGGGCTGAGCGAGTGGCCATTTAGGTGAAGTGTTGGTTGAAAAGCGTTGATGGAATAAACAAATAGAGCTTTTCAAACGGATGTCGGCAAGGTCGGGATAGAATGCGGGCAAGTCGGCAGGCATCATCAAGCCTTTGTAGACTATGACTTGGCCTGAAAGACTCGCGACATAAAAGTCTTTATCGTCAGTAATTTGTTGCTCTAAACGGCGGCGAGCCATGTAGAGGCGACGCTCAAGATCTTTCTCACGCCAGCCAATCGGGGCGTTGATCAGGACTTGATAGATTTGCGGCAGGCTCGATTTACCAATCTCACCCAATACCTCAGGATTGACGGGGACTTTACGCCAGCCGGCAATGCTTAAGGTTTCACGCTCGAGTTCGCGTTCGAGAATAAACTTGGCTTGGTCGGCCAGTTCTTCATCTTGGCTTAAAAACAACATGCCCACGGCGAATTTGCGGCTCAGGTGCCAGTCATTTTCCGCGGCAATGGCTTCAAAGAATTGCAATGGTAGCTGCATTAATAAACCACAGCCGTCCCCAGTTCGACCGTCAGAGGCGATACCGCCACGGTGTTTCATGCGATCGAGGCCATGGATGGCGGTGCGCACGATACGATGGCTGGCTTCGCCATCCATTTGTGCAATCAAGCCAAAACCACAATTGTCCCGCTCAAAACTGGGATGATATAAGCTCATACAAAAACCTCCCTTGACCTCAACGAAATTACTACTCGGGGAGAAATGTAAAGACTTTCTATAGATATGCACCCGAACCACCCAAATTATCCTGAGATTAACCAAAGGTCAAACCAAAAATTTGCATAAAATATGGGTATTCATTCATGTTTTATACACAAGATACAATTACTTGACGTTAACGTTAACTGATTAAAGCGCTGTATAACATTATGAATAAAAAGAATTTTAAAAAATGAAAAACGATGTGGTTACTAAAATGTAACATTGAAATCGATTGTTTTTGATTTAGAAATAGTGATTTTTATTGCAAATACAGTGATTGTATAAAAATTTATAATAAATGAATTGTTATTCTATTTGCTTGTGAGTGAAATCACGGAGTGTAAAGACACTGTGAGCAATGACTCAGGTTTTAAGCTTTGCCGCTGTGAATCTAACCGGAGTTTGATTTACCACCAAGAAAACGATGCTCGCTTTGTTTACCATGAGTTTTTTCATCTAAACACACGTCTTTATTTCTTCTTATTTGTGATTTTATCTTGGTTATTTTTAATGAAACGACATGAAATTTGGCAGGCGAGCTAATGGGGCTCGATGCATACGTAAACACATTCGGTGCCGTGTGTAAGGCTAAATACGGCGAGCGCTTACGCAAGCTGACTATCGATGCCAAATTCACTTGCCCTAACCGCGATGGCACTCTAGGACGTGGTGGTTGCACCTTTTGTAATGTGGCCTCCTTTAGTTATCAGCAGGCGGAAACGCTCAGCATCAGTGAGCAGCTAGAACAAGGGAAAGCCCGTTATAAAGAGGCTAAACCTAAGCTGAATGCGGATAAGTTTATCGCGTATTTTCAGGCCTATACGAGCACTTATGATGAATATCAAGTGTTGATGGCCAAATACGATGAAGCGGTCAAAGATAGTGAGATTGTGGGCCTGTGTGTTGGTACGCGTCCCGACTGTGTGCCAGATAATGTGTTAGATTTATTAGCGAGTTATCAGCAAAAGGGCGTCGATGTCTGGTTGGAGCTTGGATTGCAAACCGCCAATGATAGAACCTTGCATAAGATTAACCGTGGGCACGATTTTGCCTGTTATTGCGATACGGTTGCACGGGCCAGAAGTCGAGGCCTAAAAGTCTGTACCCACCTTATCTTAGGCTTACCCGGTGAAACTCACCTCGATTATATGGCGACACTGCGGGCGGTGCTGGCGCAGGGTGTCGATGGCTTAAAGCTACATCCATTACATGTGGTTGAAGGCAGTACAATGGCGAAAGCTTGGCGTGCAGGACGTTTACCCTTGCTCAGTATTGAGGAGTATGCGGCTTGTGTCGGCGAGCTGGTTCGGCATACACCTAAAGAAGTGATTTTTCATCGGGTGACCGCCTATGCGAAAAAACCGATACTACTCGCGCCCGATTGGTGCGGCTATCGCTGGAATGGTTTAGTGGCAATTGTCGAGGATCTTGCGCGTAAGGGTGGACAAGGCGCGGCATTAGCGCGACCATAATGACCATATCGCTTGAAGGGATTCAGTTGAAACCGATTTATCGCTGAGAGTGTTTGAAATAGTTGATTTTTTGTTAAATAAAACATCATTTGACCACAAATGCTGCTATAAGTTGCACTGACGATTTTAGTGGGTATCATGTCATAAACGTGTTTTAAGCATTGGACTACTTAAGGGAGGCCTAGATGGCCACAGTTGAATTAGAAACAATCCTAGATCTCAATACGTTAGAACAGTATTGCAGTGCGATTGGTGCCGGAACTCTGCTAAAGAGTGTGGTCTTGTTTGAGCAATTAATGCCTGAGTATGTAGGGAATCTAGTCAAGGCTAACGAAGCTGCCGATAAGGACACTTTATGCGCCGAAGCTCATAAGTTTAAAGGTGCGGCGGGCTCCGTGGGGTTAAAACGTATTCAGCAAATTGCCCAGTTACTCCAACATGGCGAAGAAGCACGTTGGGAAGCAGAACATGGAATCTGGGTCGCGCAAATTGTTGAATTTGCAAGTGCCGATCTCCAGCAGTTAAAGCAATTCCTACAGGCTAAAGCTTAGTCTGTACTATGGAGGTGCAGCTTCAGGTTGCACCTCAATAACCTCTATTCCAGTATTTATCCCCTCCGTTTGTGCTCTGTATACGCTCTCTTACGTTTTCCTTTGATTGAAAATCGATTTTGCTCACAGTATTGAGCAATTCAGCCGCGTTTTAGTTGATAACTTATGCTAGAGTTGATTAAATTTATTAATTCATAACCTTAGTGGCAATCGATTAAATGAAAAATTTACCTAGCCTCAAGAATTTATTCTATTTGGTGAATCTTCACCAAGAGCAGAATTTTAACCGCGCCGCTAAGGTGTGTTTTGTCAGTCAATCAACGCTGTCGAGCGGGATCCAGAATCTTGAAGAACAGCTTGGCCATCAATTGATTGAGCGTGATCATAAATCCTTTATGTTCACCGCTATCGGTGAAGAAGTGGTGCAGCGTTCCCGCAAAATCCTGACAGATGTGGATGATTTAGTCGAATTGGTGAAAAACCAGGGCGAACCTATGACTGGGGATATCCGCTTAGGTTGTATTCCAACGATTGCGCCATTTTTATTAAGCCGTGTGGTTAAGCAATGTCAGCAAGCTTATCCGGCGATGAGTTTGTTACTCAAAGAAGATACCACTGAGCGTTTGCTCGATGCCTTAGGTAAAGGAGAGTTGGATTTACTCATCCTCGCCTTGCCCGTGGATACCAGTGGTTACCACAGCATGAAAGTCGGGATAGACCCCTTTAAGATGGTGATCCATAAAGACTTAGTGGGGGGCATTCATCAGCCTATCGATTATCAGACCTTGCCCGATGAGAGTATCTTCCTGCTGCAGAGTGAGCACTGCATAACAGGGCATGCAATTACCGCTTGTCAGTTAGGTGACAGCGCTAAGGTGAATCCCTTTGCCGCGACCAGTCTGCATACTTTAGTGCAAATGGTGGATAGCAAGCTGGGCACCACCTTCTTACCGCAAATGGCGATCGATGCTGGCATCTTAAATGATACCGATCTGGTGGTGATGACACCGCCAGGTGAAGCGCCTTACCGTGATATCGGCTTAGTTTGGCGACAAACAACCAGCCGGATTTTGACCTTCCGCACCTTAGGTTTACTTATTCAAAAGCTGTTAACCAAAGAAATGGAATAATCGTTGTAAGTTAAAATAGTTAGGATATTAGAGAGGGGAAACACCAAACACTTCAATCGAGTGTTGTTTCCCCTTTAATTTGACTGGACCCAAATTGGTTAAGCGGTATTCGCTATTGGGATTGTCGAGTCGGCCCGCGAGCGCACCAGAAATCAACATGCGTTGCCCCAGTGGATTACACTGATCTTGAAGTCTGGCTAAGGTATTTAGCACATCACTAAAGAAGCTAATTTCTTGTTTTTGCACACCAACCACTGCAGCAACCACTTGGCCACAGTGGGCCGCCGCCTTAAATTTAGGCACAAAGCCATAGTGCTCTTCAAAGTAACGTCGCTGCCAATTTAACTGCTGGCTAAATTCAAAATAGATATTCATGCAGCGGTCGTGCACCACGCCTTCTTCTAAGGGCCAGTGGATCAATACGGCATCACCCATATAACGGTAAATTTCGGCTTCGTTATTGGTCACAGTATCGGATAGCAGGCTAAAGCTGTCTTGAATCAGGCGGCTAAAACGGTAATCCCCGAGGGATTCGGCGTGGGTTGTCGAGGCAACCATATCCAAATAAAGGAATAAACGCTGCTCGTATCGTGGTTTATGGTATTTACCTAAACCAATGTTGAGCAGAATACGCGGCCCAACCAAGAGTGCCATTTGTTCGACAAAGGCTAAGCTGACCCGTACGACCACTAAATAGACGATGAGCGCTTGGAAGGACGGACTATAGAGAATATGCGCCGTGAGCATTTGTCTTAGGGTCGACATATGATTTTCAATGGCCCACATATTCAAGAACTGGGTCATATAGGCTAAGGTCGTCGCCCCAAGTAGCAGGAACAAACCTTTAAAAATCACTGAGAATACATAGGGAAGACGATTGATGGCGCTGAAGTCGGCGATCAGGTTCGACATCCAATGTAGGCTGCCAAAAATGATGCCCATGTAGACGGCAAGCGTCGCGAGATCGGCCGAACCGACAGCCCATTGTGGTAACTCCGGCGACTGTGCATATCGGAAAAACACGAACGCAGCCATGGCTATCGCCCAAGCTAATATCGCAAAAAGAAGTTTTTTCGCTTGTCTACGTGCTCTCACAACGGGTTTTGTATCCGAATACGACCATATATTTCAGGATGCCGTAGTTTATAGAAAATCATCACTAGAGTGCCAGTGATATTTGTGATCTGGATCAATCCAATGCTATATAGCTACGAAAATTTAACCAAATACCTTATTTAATAGCATGGCGGTAAAAGCGGTCTTTAAATAGAAGCCCCGTGGATTGGTCATTTTTAGGCTACCGTCCTCGGCAATGCTCTGTGTCAGCGCCTTACTGTTGGCGGCTTTAGGGCGCAGTTGCAACACTTCGCCATGCCTTGCGGTGAGTTTTTCCACTTTACCTAAGGCGATGAGTTCCATTATCTCCTCCCAATCCTGTTGCAGTAACCTTTGCTCTTGGAGATCGGGCTCCCACAATATGGGTGTGCCCACTCTACGATCTCCCACAGGAATATGCCGCTCGCCCTCAACGGGTACCCAGAGTACACGCTGCAACTTGTGACACACTAGGCTGTCTTGCCAGGTTAGGCCTTCGATATTGGTCAGCGGCGCCACACACACATAGGTGGTTTCCAGTGGTTTGCCTTTGCTATCGATGGGGATGGTTTTTAGCTCAACACCGAGGTGGATAAAATCCTGCTCGGGTTTTGAGCCGGCAGTCGCGCCTAACTCCATTTCAATGAGTTGTCCGACCCAGCCCTTATCTCGCTTCAGATCCTTAGGCACAGCAATCCCACGGTGAGTAGCA
>AACY020557423.1_pt1 | contig 47640 bp, 34 predicted proteins | sample 267378 | NCBI WGS metagenome assembly AACY02 (sample SAMN02954345, study PRJNA13694) | marine metagenome | biome: aquatic; feature: ocean; material: water; isolation source: isolated as part of a large dataset composed predominantly from surface... | reverse complement strand
GTAGAGGGAAATTTTTAAGTAGCTGATTATATATGTTTTTAATTGCTGGTTAAAAAGTGACGCTTTTCTATGATGCCGTTCTTCTGCCATTTCCTTGTGGATATTTTCTTAGATTTTCCCAGTCTATTCACAGCGTGTGAATTCCCCCAAACAGCATTTTTATGGCCTTTTGAGGATATTTTAAGCGCTTAATGCTGCCCGCTTTTTGTGAGCCTTTCCCTTCGGAAATAAAAAAGCACTGAACAGGTCAGTGCTTTTTGTATGGCTTTAGCTGAGCAAATTAGGCTTTGCTGGCATCGTTTTGTGACGCTTGAATCGCCGTCAGTGCGATAGTGTAGACAATATCGTCCACTAAGGCGCCGCGGGATAAGTCGTTCACAGGCTTACGCATGCCTTGCAGCATGGGGCCAATACTGATGAGATCAGCACTACGCTGTACTGCTTTATAGGTGGTGTTACCCGTGTTGAGATCAGGGAACACGAATACAGTCGCTTGACCTGCAACAGGGCTGTTAGGCGCCTTAGAGCGAGCCACGTTTGGCATAACGGCCGCGTCGTATTGCAGTGGACCGTCGATAACCAGATCAGGACGTTTTTCTTTCGCAATACGGGTCGCTTCACGCACTTTATCCACATCCGAACCAGTACCTGAGTTACCCGTTGAGTAGCTGATCATCGCCACTCTTGGTTCGATACCGAAGGCCTTGGCAGATTCTGCCGATTGAATGGCGATATCGGCCAGTTGTTCAGCGTTTGGATCGGGGTTAATCGCACAGTCACCGTAAACCAGCACTTGGTCTGGCATCAACATAAAGAAGATAGAAGAAACCAAGCTAGAACCCGGTGCGGTTTTGATCAGCTGCAGCGGCGGACGAATCGTATTGGCCGTGGTGTTTACCGCGCCAGAGACGATACCATCGACTTCGTTTTGCGCCAGCATCATAGTGCCTAGCACCATGTTGTCTTCTAACTGCTCTTTGGCAACGACTTCAGTCAAACCTTTGTTGCGACGCAGATCGAGCATTGGTTCAACATAGCGATCGCGTACTTCATCGGGGTCGACAATCACAACGCCTTCGCCCAGAACAACGTCTTGCTGTGCTGCAATACGTTGAATTTCATCTTTTTTACCTAACAGCACGCAACGCGCGATACCTCGTTCGGCACAAATCGCGGCGGCCTTGATGGTACGTGGCTCATCACCCTCTGGCAGCACCACGGTTTTGTGGGCGGCGCGCGCAAGTTCGGTGAGCTTATAACGGAACGCGGGAGGTGATAAGCGATGTTCCCTTGGGGAGTTTTTGGTCACGCTTTCAATCCAGCTCTGATCGATATGGCTGGCGACATATTCCTGGACTAAATCGATACGTACCGCATCATCCACTGGCACTTCGTGGTCGAAGCGTTGGATATTTAATGAAGTCTGCCAAGTATTGGTATCGATGAGGAATACCGGTAAACCTGTCTCGAAGGCCTGTTCACACAGTTTCAGAATTTCAGGCTCTGGCTCGTAGCTACCCGTCAGTAGCAGGGCCCCAATCTTCACGCCGTTCATGGCGGCAAGGCACGCTGACACAATCACATCGGAGCGATCGCCAGAGGTCACCAGCAGTGAATCTGTCTTAATGTGGTTGACCATATTAGGCAAGCTGCGGGCGCAGAAGGTGACTTTACGTAGGCGGCGGGTGTTCATCTCGCCGGCATTGAGAATGCGGGCACGTAAATGTTTCGCGAGATCCGATGCGCGTGGTGCGACTAAATCGAGGTTGTAAGGCACGCTACCTAAGATCCGCAGTGGGCTCTTACCCGGCAGTTGGAACATGATGGACGCATCAGAGCGTTGCACGCCTTGATGATCGAACACTTCCGATAAGTCTGGGCGCGCGCGACCTTCATCGTCCACTGGCGCGCCAATCTTGTTGATCACGGCACCAATAAGGCGTTTGTTGTTTTTGCCGCCCCATGAGTTGTAGGCAATTTCGAGGCGGTTCATCAGGCCAGTAGGCGTGTCGCTGCCGGGGGTGGCAATGAAGATCACGTCCGCGTCCATTGCCTTGGCGATAGCGTAGTTCACATCATCGGCGAAGGGATGGTTACGGGTTGGCACTAGGCCTTCAACAATTAGGGTTTCGGTATTGCTGGCGCATTCTGCGGCGCGGGCAATGATTTGCTCCATTAGCACATCGGTTTGATCGGCGCGGATCAGTGCTTCGGCATGGGCCATGTCGAAGGGCTCTAACGGATTGACAGTGGGCGATTTGCTTAAAATCGTGGTAGAGCGCTCTGGGCCATTATCATTAGGACGCAGCTGGGAAATGGGTTTAAAGAATTGGACTTTTACCCCGTGGCGCTCCAATGCACGCACCATACCTAGGCTTAAGGAGGTCAGGCCAACTCCTGTGCCTATGGGGATTAACATAATATTTCGAGACATAAAAACCTCTAAGTTCGATGGTTTTTGGCAGAGTGAGTCGTCTCTGCTGCTTTGCTTGTGTTTATTTAGCTGTAGGTCGCTAATAATAAAGCCGTTTGGCTGAGCAAACGGCTTGAATCATCTTATTATTTTGTAATGAGTTTAATCGAATCTTCGGCGATAACCCACTCTTCGTTGGTCGGGATGACCATGGCAACGGTACTGTTGTCAGTGGTGATGATGCCTTTCTTGCCGAAGCGGGCCGCTTTGTTACGCTCGCCATCCACATGGAAATTGAAGATTTGCAGCATGTTGAGCACTTTTTCGCGGATGATGTCGGAGTTTTCGCCGATACCACCGGTAAAGACTACGGCATCTAAACGACCGAGCGGCACAGTGTAAGAGGCAATATATTTCGCCAGACGGTAGCAGAAGATTTCCAGTGCTAAGGTTGCGCCTTTGTGACCATCGGCATAACCTTCTTCGATGCCACGGCAATCGTTAGTCAGTTCAGAAATCCCTAGCAGACCACTTTGCTTGTTCATCAGGTTGTTGACTTCTTCCAGTGTGTAACCCAGTTGGTGCACTAAGTGGTAGATGATAGAGGGGTCGAGATCGCCACAGCGAGTGCCCATCACTAAACCTTCAAGTGGCGTCAGTCCCATTGAGGTATCGACGCTCTTACCGCCTTTAACCGCAGTCACAGAGGCTCCGTTGCCTAAGTGTGCGCAGATCACATTGGTTTCTTCTAAAGGTTTGTTCAACACTTTAGCGGCTTCACGACTCACAAACAGGTGGCTAGTGCCGTGCATACCATAGCGACGGATACCGTGCTCACGGTACAGCTTGTATGGTAGAGCGTAGATGAAAGCGCGCTCAGGCATGCTTTGGTGGAATGCAGTATCGAACACCGCCACTTGTGGCAGTTTAGGGAAAGACGCAATGGCCGCGCGAATACCGATAAGGTGGGCTGGGTTATGTAATGGTGCCAGTGAAGAACATTCTTCAATACCTTTGATCACATGCTCGTCGATGATCACAGAGCGGGTGAACTTCTCTCCGCCGTGTACGATACGGTGACCCACGGCTTGAATTTGCGCGGCTAATTCAGGTTGACCAGCAAGGATTTTATTGACGATAAATTCAACGGCTTCGCGGTGAGCGGTAAATGCACCTAAAGAGGACTCATGCTTTTCACCGTTGATTTTCCATTTAATGCGCGAGTCTTCTAAGCCAAAACACTCGGCTAGGCCAGAGATCTGATCGTCACCTGTTTGCGCGTCAATGACGGCAAATTTGAGTGAAGAGCTACCGCAATTGAGTACTAAAACCAGTTTATTAGACATGTGTAAACCTTTTGCCATTGTGTTTAAGTTAACGATTCAAAATCTTGGGAACGCTTGCGTAATTTGCCATCTCAGTCTTGGGGCGCAGTGCCAGATTGTGCTATGGTAAAAGCAGTGTTCCTCTGTTGTAGGTGTCTAAAATTGAGTATCAATATTCTCAAAACCTTAGGTGACGGTCGTCGTTATATGAAGACGTGGCCTATGGTTAGACAACTGGGTTTGTATTTTCCTGAGTATCGGGTGGTACGCGCCACTCAGCTTGCCATTCTGGTGATGCCAGTGCTGGCGATTTTGGCGAGTGTGAGTCAGATTTATACCTATGGTTGGGCGTTTTTACCCCAAGCCCTCACAATCGCATTGTTCTTTATTAGCCTGCCGTTGCAGGGCTTATTGTGGTTAGGCTGGCGTGCGCGCCATCCATTACCTTTATCGCTGTTCGACTGGAGTAATCAGTTGAGTGCGAAATTATCTGCCATGGGCATTCATTGCCAATCCTTGGGCGCTAAGGCGTGTTACCTTGATATGGCGCTCATTTTAAAAATAGCCTTTGAGCGCTTAGATGCCAGTTATTGGGAGGAGCTTTAAGCCTCCCTTGGCGTCTTAATACACCGCATTAATCCCCTGTGAGCTAAACACGGCTTTAATTTTTTCCATGGTGTCGCGACTCGGTGGTGCAACGCCATCGAGTTGATAGGTTTCTCCCATCGCTTCCCACTTGTGTTTACCCAGTTCGTGGTAGGGCAGGAGTTCAACTTTTTCAATATTTTTCATTGGCTTGATAAATTCGGCCAGCTGTAATGCCGAGGCTTCATCGTCGGTAAATCCACCCACGACCACATAACGTATCCAGGTAGGCTGATTGCGTTTGGCGAGATACTCGGCAAATTGCAGCGTTCTGTGGTTACTGACCTTAGTCAGTTCAATGTGTTTATCGTCATTCATTTGTTTGATATCGAGCAACACCAGATCGGTATTATCGAGTAGCTCATCAATCACTGGCGTGTACTTACGCACAAAGCCGTTGGTATCTAAACAGGTATGAATGCCTTCTTTTTTACAGGCTTTAAAGAGTTCGGCGACAAACTCCGCCTGTAATATGGCTTCGCCACCGCTGGCGGTCACACCGCCGTTGCTGGCATCGAGGAAGGGGCGGTAGCTAATGATTTGGCTCATTAACTCGTCGACCTGTACTTCTTTGCCACCATCAAGATCCCAAGTATCACGGTTATGACAATACTGACAGCGCATTAAACAGCCCTGCATAAAGGTGATAAACCGTATGCCTGGACCATCCACTGTGCCAAAGGATTCCACTGAGTGGATCCGACCGGTAACTGCCATTGTGACTCCTGTTGAAATAAGTGAGGCTGTAGCACATTGTACTACAGCCTTACCTAATTTAGCTTACAGACCTTTTGTGAAAGTACGTGTGATCACGTCTTGCTGCTGCTCTGGGGTCAAAGAGTTAAAGCGCACTGCGTAACCCGATACCCGGATGGTCAGCTGCGGATACTTGTCAGGGTTAACGACCGCATCCTCAAGCATTTCACGGTTCATCACGTTAACGTTCAAGTGTTGACCGCCTTCGTGTCCTTCGTTGTGGGCGAAATATCCGTCCATCAACGCCGCGAGGTTAGTACGGCGACCGTCTTCATCTTTACCTAAGGCATTAGGCACGATGGAGAAGGTGTAAGAGATACCGTCCTGTGCGTGGGCAAAAGGCAGTTTTGCCACTGAGGTTAACGAGGCGATAGCGCCTTTCTCATCACGGCCGTGCATTGGGTTTGCACCCGGTGCAAATGGCGCACCTGAACGGCGACCGTCTGGCGTGTTACCGGTTTTCTTACCATAAACCACGTTAGAGGTAATGGTCAGAATTGACTGAGTTGGGATAGCGTTGCGGTACATTTTACGGTCGCGGATCTTCGACATAAAACGTTCAACTAAGTCACAGGCGATATCGTCGACGCGTGGGTCGTTGTTACCAAATTTTGGATAATCACCGCTGATCTCAAAGTCGACGGCAATGCCGTTTTCATCGCGTACAGGTTTAACTTGAGCGTACTTGATAGCAGACAGTGAGTCGGCCGCGATTGAAAGCCCTGCGATACCACAAGCCATGGTACGACGAACGTCTCTGTCGTGCAGCGCCATTAACGCAGCTTCGTAGGAGTACTTGTCGTGCATGTAATGAATAGAGTTCAGCGCAGTGACATATTGCGTCGCTAACCAATCCATCAGGCCGTCTAAGCGATTCATCACGTCATCGAAGTTCAACACTTCGTCGGTGATGGGGGCGGCTTTTGGGGCGATTTGGATTTTCAGTTTTTCGTCAACACCGCCGTTGATCGCATACAACATGGTTTTTGCCAAGTTTGCACGGGCGCCGAAGAACTGCATGTGTTTACCCACAACCATTGGGCTCACACAGCAAGCGATAGCGTAATCGTCAGATTGGAAATCTGGACGCATTAAGTCATCGTTTTCGTACTGGATAGAGCTGGTGTCGATAGACACTTTCGCGCAGTACTTTTTAAAGCCTACAGGCAGTTTGTCAGACCAGAGCACAGTGATGTTTGGCTCTGGGCTTGGGCCCATAGTGTATAAGGTGTTTAAGAAACGGAAGCTGGATTTGGTCACCAGTGTACGGCCATCTAAGCCCATACCGCCGATAGATTCAGTTGCCCAAATTGGATCGCCTGAGAATAACTCATCGTATTCTGGGGTACGTAGGAAACGCACCATACGCAGTTTCATCACGAAATGGTCAATCATTTCTTGAGCTTGTTGCTCAGTGATGATGCCGTTTTTCAGATCGCGCTCGATGTAGATATCGAGGAAAGATGAGGTACGGCCTAAAGACATGGCCGCGCCGTTTTGGCTCTTCACTGCGGCTAAGTAGCCAAAATATGTCCATTGAATCGCTTCTTTGGCGTTTGCGGCTGGGCGAGAAATATCGAAACCGTATTTAGCGGCCATGGTCTTCATTTGACCTAGAGCGCGGTGCTGCTCAGCAATTTCTTCACGCAGTTGAATAACGTTAGATAAATCTTCGCCAGCTTCGAACTGCGCTTGCAGTGAGCTGAACTGGGCAAATTTATCCTTCATTAAGAAGTCGATACCGTAGAGTGCTACGCGGCGATAGTCACCGATAATACGGCCACGACCATAGGCATCGGGTAAACCAGTTAATACGCCGGATTTACGACAAGCCATGATTTCTGGAGTGTAGACGTCGAATACGCCTTGGTTGTGGGTTTTACGTAGTTCTGAGTAGATGTATTTTACATCGGCGTCGAGTTCGCGGTTGTAAGCGGCACATGAGCCTTCAACCATGCGAATACCACCGTTAGGTAACATAGCGCGCTTGAGCGGCGCATCAGTTTGTAAACCAACGATAGTTTCTAAATCTTTATTGATATAACCCGCGTCATGGGAAGTGATGGTAGAGACCATCTTAGTATCGAAATCAACTGGCGCGTGGGTGCGGTTTTCTTGCTTGATGCCTTCCATCACTTTGTCCCACAACTGGGTTGTGGCTTCGGTGGCACCGGCTAGGAATGACTCGTCACCTTCATAGGGAGCATAGTTTTGTTGAATAAAGTCACGTACATTGACTTCAGATTTCCAATCGCCAGGGGTAAAACCTTCCCATGCGTTGGCAAACAGTTCAGTTTTGTCGGTCATCGTACTAATACCTTTTGGTTGAGATAAAGGTCATTGGCGCTCATGGGGCAAACCATGTTGAGTATAGGCCAATCGCTATTTCCTGATTAAAGCTCCCTTCAAGATGACGCCCTATGATGGGAACTGGAACTTGGGGATATTTATCGCGCCAAGTGTCTGTCTATTGATACCCGATAAGATGACAAATATTCGTTTAACTTGGATTATCGGTTATCGATAACTCTTTTATAAATTGGTAAGACCAATTATCCATGAGCATATTAGCATAGCTCTTATACTCTCGCATCTTAAACGGGCGAGTTTGTGCCCGGTTAATCGCAAATTTGCTAGCAAGGTAGCATTTTTTTAGCACAATAAGGTTTAAAGCACGCTTTTGCTGGCCCATTAGCAGCCAATGTCATCGCTTATTTGATTGACTGTCGCGCTTTTAACCGACGAAAGCTATCACCGTATCGATTGATTTTAATTGTTTACGATTTAGGCTGTCTTTGGCCTGATAATACAGTCATCGCAAAAGGCTCGTTTATACGGGATGCTAGGCGGTGGTAAGGTATTTGACGGAAAATAAGTCAGTATGAAAGCGTTTGGTTTGAGGGGATAGGAAACAGGATTGTTTCTCCTCAAGTGAATGCAGCGCGAACAGTGGCGTCGTCAACAAGCCGTCATCTTGATTACGGACACTCGCCTTATGTAAGGTTAAATCTGCTTCATCTTACCTAAAAATGATCTTGAAAAGAGCCATGGAAAATTGGCTAAAGGTGATATAAATTGGTATGACCAATTAACCTTTTGTGTTTATGGCTTCAAAATTTTTACATTTTACCTGTGAATAACATCACGCTTTGGCAAACTCTGCTTCACGGCTAATGCGAATTGTATGTTACAAAGCGTGACTTTAGTGAGTCATCATTTAAGCAAGTCTTAATGTAAATGTTGATTGGTTTGATCTGCGCTTTGGCGCTGTAGGAGAGACCTATGTTGCAAGTTCGCGTTTGTTTATCGGCTTTGGGAGTACAGTTATGAAAGACTCATACGCTAATGCTCCACAAACATCCTCGACTGGCCATGAGCCAATACAGGTTTCTTCACACTTTAGCTGTTATCACCAAGCCGAAATTTACGGCAAAAGCAAAGTGGTTAAGGCGCCTTGGCAATCCTTTGGTTTAGCGGTATTTGCTGGCGCTTTTATTGCCTTAGCCTTTGTGTTTTATCTGACAGTCACCACGGGTGCGGGTGATAGCGCCTGGGGCTTAGTGCGCCTCGTTGGCGGGATTGCCTTCAGCTTAGGCTTAATTTTGGTGGTAATTTGTGGTGGCGAGCTGTTTACCAGTTCGGTGCTGAGCAGCGTTGCATGGGCGCAAAAGCAGGTGACAACCAGTGAATTGCTCAAATGCTGGAGCCGCGTGTATATCGGCAACTTTGTCGGTGCCATGTTAATGGTTGGCTTGATCATGGCGGCGGGCTTATATGAGCTCGATAGCGGTAACTGGGGCTTAAACGCGTTAAAAGTGTCGCAACATAAGCTACACCATACTTGGGTACAGGCATTTAGCTTAGGTATTTTATGTAACATGTTGGTGTGTCTGGGTATTTGGATGACCTTCGCCAGCCGCGAATCCCTAACCAAAGCGATTTTACTGATCCTCCCGGTAGCCATGTTTGTCAGCAGTGGCTTTGAACACAGTATCGCAAACCTGTTTATGGTGCCGCTTGGGATCACTATTCAGTCGGTCGCTAGCCCTGAGTTTTTTGCTTCTTTAGGTGTGACCCAAGAACAATTTGCCGATTTAACCGTGGCAAACTTCGTATTCAATAACTTAATTCCTGTGACCTTAGGGAACATTGTCGGCGGCGGTGTGATCGTTGGCCTCGGTTATTGGTGGATTGAGCAGGGCCAAATTGCCTTACCCGATCCGCAAAAATCCCATCAACCTCACTTTTTTGCATCGCCCCTGCATACCGAAAAGGCGAAAAATAGCCAAGAGAGTAAGTAACTAAAAGTCGACAAAGTGACATATAGAGTCAGTCGCTTAGATTTGGGATAAGTGCTCCTTGAGTGAATATTTGCCTTAGGCTTATAAAAAATGCCCAGTGTGACTGGGCATTTTTTTACTGTATTCGCCGTCGCAGACATTTTTATGCTGATTGCTTGTGTGTGATAGATGTAAGTATTTTGCGTATTCATGTAAGCGAATGAAGATTTTATGTACTGATTTACAGCGCTTTAGTTTATAGTGCGGCCTTTTCCGTTTGACATAAAATGGCGCATCTATGACGACTCCACCCTCGACGACTCAGCCAACTGAAGCAGCTCAGACTGCCATGGCACCATCCGCTTCACACTCTCCCTCAGCCTTTCAAATGCCCGATACTTTAGTGATCATCTTTTTTGTGGCATTACTTGCGGGATTAATGACGTATTTTATCCCCATCGGCTCGTTTCAAACCCAAGAGGTGCATTATCTGGCCGATGGCGTCGATAAAGCGCGGACTGTTGTCGACCCTAATTCTTTTGCCTATCAATTGGATGATGCGGGCGAGCCTAAGTTACAACCCGTGGCACTCTTTAAAGGCGAGGGCGGCGTTGGCTTTTTTAACTTCGCTTTTGAGGGCTTAACCTCGGGCTCTAAATGGGGCAGCGCGATTGGCGTGATCATGTTTATGTTGGTGATTGGCGGCTCCTTTGGGGTGGTGATGGCCACAGGCACTATAGATAACGGTATCTTAAAGCTAATAGATAAAACCCGTGGCAATGAAAAGCTATTCATTCCGGTGATATTTACGCTGTTTTCCTTAGGCGGCGCCGTGTTTGGCATGGGAGAAGAGGCCATTGCCTTTGCTATTATCATCTGCCCACTCATGATCCGTTTAGGGTATGACGGTATCACCACTGTGATGGTGACCTATGTGGCAACCCAAATTGGTTTTGCCAGTTCTTGGATGAATCCCTTTAGTGTGGCGATTGCCCAAGGGATTGCGGGGATCCCAGTTCTTTCTGGCAGTGAGTTTCGCTTCCCTATGTGGCTCGGATTCACATTGCTTGGCATCGTTTTTACCATGCGTTACGCCCATCGTATTCAGCAGCAACCTAGTCTCTCCCATAGTTATCAGTCCGATGCTTATTTCCGTGAGCACCATGCCAATACTCAGCTCGAGAGCCGCTTTAATCTTGGGGATGTGTTGGTGCTGCTGTTGTTAGTGTTAACTATGGTGTGGGTGATTTGGGGCGTTGTGGCAAAGGCGTGGTTTATCCCCGAGATCGCTAGTCAGTTTTTTACCATGGGTATGGTGGCTGGCGTCATTGGCTGCGTGTTTAAGCTCAATGGCTTAACGCTTAACAAGGTGGCGCAGAGTTTTAAGGACGGCGCCAAAACCATGTTAGAGCCAGCTCTTTTAGTGGGATGTGCCTCGGGGATTTTACTGCTCCTTGGCGGCGGTGCTCCGACTGAACCGAGTGTGCTTAATTCGATTCTGAACAGCGCAGGCGGGGTGATTGGCCATCTGCCGGATGCACTCTCGGCGTGGTTTATGTTGTTATTTCAATCCGTATTCAACTTTTTTGTGACCTCAGGATCAGGGCAGGCCGCATTGACTATGCCACTGATGGCACCTCTCTCTGATATCGTCGGTGTAACGCGCCAGGTAGCTGTATTGGCCTTTCAACTCGGCGACGGGCTCACCAATATCATAGTGCCCACCTCAGCGTCTTTAATGGCGACCCTTGGCGTATGCCGCGTCGATTGGGGCAACTGGTTGAAATTTGTCTGGCGTTTTATGTTGCTGCTGATGTTGGTCTCAAGTGTGCTGGTGATTGGCGCGCACTATCTTGGATTTAACTAGCTGCGAGGATTTAGCTAGGCGCGAGGGGTTAACTCAGTCGAACGGTGAAACAGCAAGAAAAAAATGGCATCCGAGGATGCCATTTTTGTTGTGGTTTTCTATCTTCCTATAGGGAAATTAGAATTTCACTTCACCTTCAATAAACCATTCACGACCACGTGCATCATAAGATGAGCGGTTATAATGTGGCCAACCCGTGTCTGTTGGGTCGAAGTTTGGTCCAGCATTGAACAGGTTCATTACGCCGCCAGTGACTTTAATTGCATCGGTAATGTTATAAGCCGATGTTAAGTTCCACTTAGTTTGTGAGGCAATTTCGTTTGCACTTTCATCAAACGGTTGACCTTTGTCCAAGGCAGCTTTCTTAAATGATTTATAACCCACACCATGCATTCTAGCCGTGTGGTAAGCACCTAATGTGGTTTCAAAATCACTAACGTACCAACCTAGAACGAGATTGGCCTTGTATTGTGGTAAGCCACCATCATCAATATCATCATCGATTGCTGCAGTAGGATCGGTCTGACCTTCAGATAGTAAAATATAAGTACCGTTGAAGTTCAATTTCAGTTCGCCAAAATCGCCAACATCCCAGCCGTAACCAGCAGTTAAGTCAAGACCACGGACTTTCTGATATGCAAGGTTTTGAGCAACGGTATTAATGTGAGTAATAGTACCTAATGCATCACGTGTGATCATATTTTCGTACGTTTCATACTCACGAGCGGCTTTACTGGCAGAAATGTCACTCACCATGTCATCCAGTTTCCACTCCCAAATGTCTAAAGACGCATTTAGGCTCTCACCACCATAGACTGCACCGATATTAGCTGTGTAGCCTGTTTCAGCATCTAACTCCTTGTTAGCGCCAGTTGTGATATCAATGTTCAGCTCATTACAAATTTTATGAAGATTTGGATCCGAGTTTGGCTGAGATGGCGTACCACCTAAGGCTTGGCATTGCTTAAAGTCAATTACCGTTGAGAAAGCTTTTGTTGCATCCCCATAAACGCGATGCATATCTGGAGCGCGGAACACTTTACTCACAGAACCACGAACCAGTAGTTCATCAATTGGGCGGTATTCAACAGTTAACTGAGGTGAAACGTTACCACCGAAATCATCATATCTGTCATAGCGAAGCGCAGCATCAACGACGAGATTGTCAACAACAGGAAGTTTTAATTCCATGTAGGTTGCCCAATAAGAACGTTCACCCGAACCCGATGAGCCACCACGGCTTAAAATATTGCCTTTTACAGACTCAGAATCAGATTCTGAGGCGTAATCCTGGATGGTGTATTCAGCACCAAAAGCGAAATCAGCTGAGCCAGCAGGTAACTCAAATGCTGGACCTGAAATGTTGGCTTGAACGTTTTTCTGAGTCGATTGGGCTTTTTCAAATGGCGTGTATGCAACGCTCTTCACATCATCTTTACTGATTGATGATAATAAAGAACGGCCATTAGTACCTTCGGCTAAGTAGTTGAATAATCCACCAACGGTCGCAAAACCACTGCTGTACACATCAACGTTAGTACGGCCGTAATTGATAGAGGTATCCCATGAGTAATCATCAGCGATCACGCCCTCTAGACCAGCGGTGAAGAAGTAGTTGCGTGTATTGGTTTCGCCACCGCGGTTACCAAACTCATGTAAACGACGAATATAGGTATAATCACCATCACCAGCATTTTTGAAATCGCCACCTAGGCCCGTGGTTTTATCGAATGTTTTGGTGAGAGAACTATCGCTATCAACGCCTAATGTAATTTTGTCGCCAGCAACGTTAACTGTATAGTTATCAATACCCATAGGTTCGATAAGTGTTGTCGATTTAGCTTGAGCGAAATCAAGACGTCCAACAAAGCTTAAATTATCAGCAAGTTCATAGTTGAAGTTGGTTGAACTGATAAAACGAGTGCTTTCTGGAGACAGATCACGCATTTTTGAACGGTCATAACCACAGGTTTTACCTGTCCAAAGGAATCCACCAGCTTCACATTCATTTTGTGTCAAAACACGTTGACCCGTTGGCGTCGTTCCATCTGCCGCTTGTTGCGCAGCGATGCGTGCACCATATGAGCTGTACTGTGAATATTTACTGTGCGGCACTTTATCGGTATCTAAACCAAAAACGGCACGGTCGGTGGCTGCTAAGCGTTCAGTATCAGTAAGTTCGATAAAGGTTGATACGTTACCACGTTCAGAAGATGAACCCAGAGATAAGGCGATACGGTCACTTTGTCCACCACCTTCAGTGGTGTCACCATGACGATATTTTAAAGCAACGCCTTCGAAGTCTCTTTTTAGAATAATGTTAACTACACCACCAACAGCATCGGCACCATAGATTGCAGAACCGCCAGATTGTAACACTTCGATTCTGGCAACGGCTTCCATCGGTAAGTTTGCAGTATCAACGAAGTTATCAGTACCGCCGGCTGGCTTAGGATATTGATTTAAACGCTTACCGTTAATCAGAGTTAATGTTCTGCTCGCACCTGCATTACGTAAACTGATTGATGATGCTGCTGGAGTAAAACCATGTACTGACTGAGTAGTCATTGCACCAGTGGTTGAAGTTAGGCTTTGTAATGCATCTTGCACGTTAGTAAAGCCTTGTTTAGCCATATCATCAGCACTTAATACGGTTACTGGTGTTGCAGTTTCCATATCGGTACGTTTAATACGTGAACCTGTTACTTCAATTCGTTCAACTTTAGCACCGTCTTCTGCAGCAATTGCTACTGAAGTTGATAATGCTACAGAGGTTGCCCCACCAATTAACGCAAAGCGAATCGCTTTGGCTAATATTACATTAGCACGCATTTTATTCTCCCTTACTCTTATTGTTCATTTTTATTTTTATTAAATGGATTCTTTTGTAATGAAAGAGTGTTCCATTTAATTAGGCCCAGGATATAAACACAAGAAAATAACAAGTGCAACAGGCTCGCTCTTTAATTAAATGTTAAATATTATGGTGTGAACAATATTTGACAAGATTTCATATTGTTTATTCTGGCGAGTTTTTGATTAATAAAGGCTTGTTATGTTTGTTTGCTGTTTAATTTGTTATTTATTAGTTTCAAAAGGTGGCTTTGTTGGTTTTTTTATTGCAACCGTTTTGCTCATTGTGGTGATTGTGTTTTGCTTTAAAATAAAAATATTATTTTATAGACACTTGTACCGTTTGTTTTTGTGTTTTTTGAATTTAAGTTTAATTTAATGGTCGGCGTATTGTTTAATTTATCACTAGACATGTTTTCAATTAAAAAGGCATCTAACTATTTTAGATGGAAATTTAAGCAAGGTTTGTGTGGTTTTTATTTATAAGGAATGCTAAATAAATATCGGGAGTGAATATAAATTCACTCCCGATATTCTGTATGTCGTATTATTAACTTTTTCCTTGTTTATTAATTAATCTATTTCGTTATACGGTTATCTATACTGATTATTTAAGCTCAACATGGTGGCTGGTAAAAATATAATCAATTCGGTTGGGTAAGTAATGGATTAAATACCGTATAGCGACATAACAAACGACTAAGGTTGCAACACCGAGTTCGAAGTCCGCAAGTAACCTTACCCAGTGGGTGAGGTCGCTCATTTGACTAAATTGCGCGAGCCAGTGGGCGGTTTTAAACAGTGCCGTCGCGCCGATCACCATGGGAAAGGTGAACGCAGCATAGCCTGGGCTAAAGGGCAATTTGAGCAGATGGAAAAAAGCGAGATAAATCACTGCTGTCATCAATACTGCAATACTGGTCAATACGGCGACCAAGGCAACCGAAGGTTGCTCGCACACAGTTAAGTAGCCCGCTAAGGATAAACTGGCTGGCGCGGCGAGGATGGCAATCGTCGGTTTAGCCGCATCGGGCACAGCTTGACAGAAGATTAATCGGTAGAGCATCAATGGCAGCATGACTAAATATGCGAGCATGCCGAAGGCTAGGATCAAGTTCACTAACCATGGCGCGCCATTATTGGGGAAGGATACCGCCGCCACTATGATGCCAATAGGTGGCACAAACCAGCTGGGCACCATATGTTCGAGCTTGAAGTCGATAGCACGGTAGTAAATGAAGGCACCTAAAAAGATGACATGGATAACAATGGCCCCTAGCCACAGCGTTAAGCCTGCATGGGGGGAATAGTGGCCGAGTAGGTTCGATACCACCATTAACGCCATGGCGAATGTTGGGATCACGCTACCAACAACCGGATGGCTGAGTTCGTTCTTCAGCACTGTGGGATGCAGTACAAATTTTGCAGCCAGCAGCATGAGTAAGACTGAGGCTATGGCTGCCCCTGTCAGTTGGCCCCAACCATTGAGTGAGGGCATCACACTCTCCCAAGTCCAACCTAAGCTTGCAATCGCGAGGGCGAGTCCGCCCATAGGGCTAGGTAATTTTGCTGCCTGTGCTGTCCAACGTTTACGTTTTGAAGTCATGTTTGTTACCTCTCAACACTGACATTAATTCGATGTGTCTATCTGTTAATGTCAGTGTATGGCTGAGAGCGTGATAAATAAAATTGATTAATTTTATTCAGAGATTCAAATATTATTAATTTCAAGGTTTGCGTTTACAGCGCAGTAAAGTATGCCCAAGGCCAAGGTTGTCAGTGTCTTCATCGACGTATAAACCCGCTTGATGTAGTAACTTTATCAAGTCCTTAGAGTGGTACATACGGCTATTGCCATTGGCCATAGCAGTAAAATACAAACTCGTCGCATTGACGCAATAGGCTGAGGCGGCAGAGGGTTGTCTGTCCCAGAAGGTTTCGACAATGAATAACTGGCTGTTTGGCGTCATCGCCTGAGCGGTGCGTTGCAAGATACTGAGGATTTGCTCTTGAGAGAAGCAGTCGAGGAACTGGCTCATCCAATAGGTATCGGCGCCTTCGACAAAGGGGCGTGTTTCATCGAGCAAATCGGTGGCAAAGGTGTGGATCCGCTCGGCAAAGCCATGCTTGGCGGCATTGTCTTTGGCAACGGCTAATTGGCCTGGGAAGTCCATCAGGGTGACTTCAACCTCAGGATGAAACTCGCAGCAGCTTAGTGCCCATTTACCCGTATTTCCGCCAATATCGACTAAGTGTTTGGGAGAATGGGCAAACACTTAGTCGATATTGGCGGAAAAGCGTGATCAGAATAATAGTGATCGAAGGCAAACCAACTGGCCTTCGCCTCAGCAGGTAAATCCTTAAGGGCGGGGTAAATCGTTTGCCAATCACCAAATACCGCTAAACCCGCTGGTTTACCCGCGACTAGCGCCTTATCGAGTTGAAACAGTCCCTGATAACACACGTCCTGCACAAAATTGAGGTTAATGGCCGCCATATCATCGTGCAGTAAAAAATAGCCTGTTTTATCGAGCACATAGGCATCACCATTGAGCCATACCAGCCCCATGCTCAGTCCCATATCGAGTAACACGCCAAGGGCATACTCGTTTAACACGCTGGTTTGCGCAAGTTGGGCGATGCTCAGCCCTTGCTCGCCAGCTTGGTCAATGGTGGCTAATACTTCAAATTTCAGCAGGCAATGGGCAACCTGGAAACTAATGGGGCCAAAGGCGATTTTTTGCGCCTCAAATTTGGCATCAAAGGCACTTAAGGCTTTCGGGGTGTGGTAGAAGGACATAAATTGGCTGAGTTTACAAAGGAATACAATCTTTATAGCGAAGTTAACGGCAAAAGTCAGAGCGGCGGTGGAAAACTATGAACTAGCTCCAACTTAGTGAATAAATGCGGATTTGGAGGAGAGGGAAGTGGTGTTAATCGTGTTTGCCCATCAATTTCGGCCATAAAAATACCCAGACAATGCTGGGTATTTTTAGCCGGACGAATCGACTTATTACTGAATGTTCTCTTCGTCGCCAAACTGACCTTGGAACAGTACAGAAGATAAGTAACGCTCGGCAGCCGAAGGCAGGATAACCACAATGTTTTTATCCGCAAATTCAGGCAGAGCCGCGATGCGGTTCGCCGCAACCACAGCAGCACCAGAAGAAATACCGACTAAAATGCCTTCTTCTTGCATTAAGCGGCGCGCCATGTCGATGGCTTCATCGTTGGTGACGGTTTCAACGCGATCGATTAACTCAAGATCTAAGTTACCAGGGATAAAACCTGCGCCAATACCTTGAATTTTGTGTGGACCAGGTTGCACTGGTAATCCCGCTAAGGTTTGGGTAATAACCGGTGAATCAGCAGGTTCTACCGCGACAGAAGTAATGGCTTTGCCAGCGACTTTCTTCAGGTAACGGCTTACACCTGTGATGGTACCGCCAGTACCTACACCCGCAACAAAAACATCCACAGCACCATCGGTATCGTTCCAAATCTCTGGACCTGTGGTTTTTTCATGGATTTCAGGGTTTGCTGGGTTATTAAACTGTTGCAGCATAATGTATTTTTCAGGCGCCGATTGACGGATTTCTTCCGCTTTATCGATAGCACCTTTCATGCCTTTTGCGCCTTCGGTCAGCACTAGGTTTGCACCTAAGGCTTTAAGCAGTTTACGACGCTCTAAGCTCATAGTGTTTGGCATAGTTAACGTCAGCTTGTAACCACGGGCAGCCGCCACATAGGCTAAGGCAATCCCGGTATTACCTGAGGTAGGCTCAATCAGTTCGTGATCTTTGGTGAGCAGGCCTTTTTTCTCGGCATCCCAAATCATATTGGCACCGATACGGCATTTGACACTGAAACTTGGATTACGTGCTTCGACCTTTGCCAGCACTTTACCTTGGCTTACGCGGTTTAAACGCACTAACGGGGTATTGCCAATAGTATATGAATTGTCTTCGAAAATTTTGCTCATGGATTGCTTGCTCCTATGTTTGCACTATTGAATCATAATCGCCTGTGGCGCATTTAGAAGTGATTGTTTGTTCTTCTTTATTCGATTTGGTTATTAAAGATAATCCTGTTATTCGCAAAGCCCAATTGGCAGTGGGTTTAACTGTGTTAACCTCTTGCTAACATCAATAAAAAATAACCTGTAAATAAGAATAACCACTTGATGTTTCACTTATAAAACTTCTATCGGAATCGGATTGCCACACTATGAAGCAACAACAAACGGACTTGGGCAAAGATCCAAGAACTATGGTCACCCCTAAGGCATTCACTATTGCCGAATCGGTACTTTATACCCCGTTAGCGACGCCATTTAAGCGGGCACTGGCGATGTTAATCGACGGTTTATTTATCACTATTTTAGCCGAACAAATGGATTGGCTGTTTGTTCTGCTGGTGGTGGGGATTATTTATATCGAGAAACGCAGTCGTCAGTTTGGCCGCTTACTCAAATGGGGCCTGTATGCGGCCATGCTGGGGTTAATGCTCTTTAGCTCGGCGGGGAATTTGTGGAACTTCCATCAATCGAGTAAAACTTCCCGTGAAAAGGTCTCCGCGCCCCAGGATATCAATGCTGTTGTTAAGGCGATTCCAGATCTTGTCTCCCTCGGACTCTGCGAAAATACCGATTGTGCCCGTGAACAGATCCGTACTTTGCAGCAGACGCTCGACACTCAGACGCTCGATAATGTGCCTATGGAGGGAATGTCGGCAGCTGAGCGTCGCGATATGGTATTAGATACTTTAGCGAGCTCGGATTTATCCGAGGCCGATAAAACGCAGTTACGTGATGAAATTATGGCGGGCAATCTCTGGCCCGAGGTAAAAGGGCTTGAAGTCACCCTAGACTCCACCAAGGGCTTAGCTAAGAATTCAACAAAGGATTTGGCTAAGGATTCAAGTACATTACCACCATCGTCAGAGCCAAATCAGTCGCTCGTAAATCAATCGACCGATGGCAAGCTTGACGCAGTTCCCGTGCCTGAACAGCAAACCGATGGATTAGCCAACGCTCAAATTGATAATCGAGCGGCCATGGAAAACGCTCTCTCAGCTCCAGATGTTAATTTGATTCCTGCGCATCAAACCGAACGCCGCAACAGTGAAGCCGATGATGAGGAAGAGAGTGATACCCGCAGTGTGCTGGCGTGGATCAAAGGCTTTATGAGCGATATGGGCTTAGGCTTTGGCTGGGCTGCATTTTACTTCACCGTGTTTACCGCCAAATTTGATGGTCAGACCTTAGGTAAGAAACTCTTAGGCATCCGCGTTATCCAACTCGATGGCGCTAAAATCAGCCTTTGGGGGGCATTTGGCCGTTATGGTGGTTATGCGGCGGGCTTCACGACGGGCTTACTGGGCTTTATGCAGATATTTTGGGATGCCAATCGGCAGGGGATCCAAGATAAAATATCTTCCACAGTCGTGATAGACTTAGCGCAAATGCATAAAAAGCAACAATTAGAGCAGCAACAGGCTCAGGCTGAACACGCATTGGCCGCCGTGCCAACACAGAATAATGCGACGTCTGCTCACCTTACAACAAGTACCCGTTCGGAGCACCTATGAAACAGGTCGTTATTTCTGGCAGCGGTTTATTTACGCCGCCACACAGTATTTCTAATGAAGCTTTGGTGGAGAGCTTCAACGCTTATGTCGATATGTTTAACCTTGAAAATGCAGGATTAATTGAGCAGGGCCATGTTGAGCCGCTGTCTTATTCCTCCAGTGAGTTTATCGAGAAGGCCTCGGGCATCAAGCACAGATATGTGATGGTTAAAGACGGTATTCTCGATCCTGAAATCATGATGCCGCTTATTCCTGAGCGCAGCAGTGACGAGTTATCTATGCAGGCCGAAATTGGGGTTGAGGCGGCAGTGATGGCACTTAAGCAAGCGGATGTGAAGGCCGAGCAAATCGATTTAGTGATCGTTGCCTGTGCTTATACGCAGCGCGCTTATCCTGCGATGGCGATTGAAATCCAGCGGGCACTGGGGACCCGTGGCTATGGCTACGATATGCAGGTCGCCTGTTCTTCGGCAACCTTTGCCATTGTGGCCGCCGCCAATGCGATTGCGACGGGCTCTGCTTCTCGGGTGTTAGTGATTAACCCCGAAATTTGTTCGGCGCAGGTGAACTACCGTGACCGTGACAGTCACTTTATCTTCGGCGATGTAGCGACTGCTATGGTGCTCGAAGAGCAAAGCCTAGTGGCCGCCAATAAGGGCTTTAACATTGTTTCAAGCCGTTGTTTTACTGACTACTCGAACAATATTCGCAGTAATTTCGGCTTTTTAAATCGCTGCGACCCAAGCTCGGCACATCAGGCGGATAAGTTATTCCACCAGCAGGGGCGAAAAGTCTTTAAAGAACTGTTGCCGATGATTTATCAGCATTTAGACGAGCATTTGGCCGAGCAATCCCTCACACCACAGTCTTTTAAACGTTTGTGGTTGCATCAAGCCAACATCAACATGAACCAATTCGTAGTGAAAAAACTGCTAGGGGATGAGGTAACGCCAGAGCAAGCGCCCGTGGTGCTCGACGAGTACGCCAATACCGCCTCTGCCGGCTCTGTGATTGCCTTCCATAAATATTCCGCTGACTTTAATGCGGGCGATTTAGGGCTATTAAGCTCCTTTGGTGCGGGGTACTCCATCGGTAGCGTGATTTTGCAAAAACGCTAAATCGACTCAGGCCCCATTGCAAGCAATGGGGCCTTAGCTTTTATATCAGCATATTGATTAAACGGCTCGATGCGGTAACTTAACCGAAAATGCCTTTAATCAAACAAGGCTGTTAGCAGCCTTAAAAACACTTTTTTAAAGCCTCAGTTCCGATACGAGAACCAATAACCATGTCGCTTCTTTTCCCTGATTCGGATATTCCGTTTCATCCTAATCCTGGCTGGTTTCTTGGCGCCTTTAATTGTTATGACCGTGAGGAAACGCTCGGGGAAACACTCAATCGCTACGATCCTTTAGATCCCGCGCAGCTGCAAGCGCTGTACGATGCTTATGTGTTTGATGAGTTTAGTGAACAGTCGGGATTTACCTCTGCCCACAGGGTCGCGATGGCGACGAATTTAATCGCTGCGCTGAGTGAGACAAAGCATGATTTCGCCGCCTATTTAGCGATTGATGAGAGCGAGGAGGAATGGTGTTTTCCCTCTGAGTGGGTATTCCCTAAGCCACGCTATCCCTTTGAGCAGGCGTATATTGCGCTGCTGCGACATTGGGGCGCGGAGCTCACTGCAATCGGGATTGCACTTCCCAGCCCAAGCTTATTGGGTATTTATGAGTCTTAATTAGAATCTCGATTTAAGCCCACAAGCCTTGTTGTGGGCTTTATGCAAAATCTTTCAGCCTAGAGCAACCAAGCATAGCTTAGCTTCATAAAATAGGTCTTCTCATCCCGAGTGAGCCGCGTGAGCTCATCATCCGAGGTTAGACTGTCGGAATAGCCCAAATAGAATACGCTCTGGGGATTGAGTTTGTAGCCGTAGAGGATTTCATTCCCTAAGTGTGTAGCTTTGCTATCGGGCGTCGAATACAAATACTGCGCAAGATTGCGCTCGATTTGGGTGTAAATGCTCGATAGGCGAATAAAGCTGTGCAGACTCAATTGCCAGTGCAGGCGCACATCCGAGAGGTTTGCGGTAAAGAGTTTATCCTGCTCGACTTCCATATGCTGATATTGATGGGAAACATCTACCGACAGGCCGTTGGCTATTTTCCATTTGAACATCGGATTGATTAAGGTTTTTGTGCCTAAGCGATCGTTGATAAAGTCAATCTCATCGCCGTAATGGATCTCAAGCTCAAGGCTGAGGGCAGAGGTGGGCGTTATGGCGCCGTAAAGCCAGCCTTGGGTTTCTTGGTATTGATTGCTGTTACCTAACACCGCCAGTTGCGCGCTGTCATGGCGTGGGCCGACGCGTTTACGGGTTTCTATCCCAAAAGATAACTCACTCTGCAGCGCGCCATACATTTCCCAAAAGATTTCAAACTCTTGCTCGAGTTGTTCCCCGGCTTGATTGTGGGTGATATCCCAGTCGCCACCGAATTTAATCTTGTTAAATACGGTTTCGGGATACCAAATTAAGCCACCACCGGCCATCAAGGTGCGGTAATCAATTTTTTCCACAAAGCCTAAATCGGCGCGAAAATTGGGGGATACATCGTGGTACTCGCCGTAGGCGAACCAATCGCGGGCGTTGTGTTCGTAGGTCAGTTGATACAGGGCGCCACTGAAATCCCGATCCGATTGGCTTCGTAACACTTGCTCATTCACTTGGCATTGGCCAAGCTCACAGCTTAACGGCGTTTGGCCGCAGAGTAGTCCTTCGGTCAGTTCTACCTCCACATTGCCACAAAATTGTTGGTACAGGGCTGTGGGGTAACGTGTCTGCGAATGGGCGATTTGAGCGGTAAAGATATCCTGGGCTGTCGGTTGGTATTTCGCATCTAAGCTCATGACATAATTGTGGTAATCATTTTGCGCGGCAAATGCTGTTAGTTGATTGTCGGCACTGCTCTTTGCCGTGATAAGACCACCAAAGGAGAAGGTTTTATCCATATCGAAGCGGTAACGCGCCGCAAGGTTAAGGCTTTCTTCCGCTAAGGAGGTGACCTCAGAACTTAAATTCCCCGGCATCAAAAAGGTGGTTTGGCTGTCATTGGCGGCCAGCAATGCCCAAGTGTGTTGCTCGGTTTGGCTGGTGAGTTTTAGCCCATAGTCCGGCGATACAATATTACGGGTATGCAGCAGATTCACTTGGGTATCGAAGTAGTCTTTATTGTCGAGGAAGAAGGGGCGTTTCTCATCAAAAAACAGCGCAAAAGTGCTGTTGATATCGAGCTGGCCAGCATCGGACTCCACCTGGGAGAAATCGGGATTTATGGTGGCATTTAGCAAGGTGCGCGAGTTAATACCCCAGCGCAAATCGAGTCCTGGCTCATAGTTACTCTCTGTTTGCCAGCCATTTGCGCTTTTTTGCTCATTGCGATTGGCGACAAAGGATGGGGTAATTTGCAGATCTTGTCCTTGCTTGGCGGAGGCTAAGCCCGTAGCGACGCCGAGCTGACATAGCTGGCAACTGATGTTGCGATCGATTTTATGGGTAGATATGCGATGATTTTCATTGCGAGGATAGTAGCGGATCAACTCAAATCCCCATTCTTGAACAGGCTTTTTATCGTCAAAGTTAAATAGTCGTAATGGCAGCTCGACTTCGACTTGATAACCCTCGGCGGTGATTTTTCCGGCGGTTTTCCAAATGCCATCCCAAGCTTCGCTCTCTTCGCCCGTGAGCTCATTCTCTATCGAGTCCAGTTGCACGCCCAGTGGATTGATAAAAAACTGATAGGCCAAACGCGCGTTGTTAAAGGTATCGAGTTTGATCCCCACCAGATCGTCGCCCCAGAGATTATCCCTGTCCTTGAGTGTGGCGCGAATATGTTGTGGTTGACTGTCTTTGGCGGTAAAGGCCACAAATAGGCTGGTTTGGGTCGCGTAGATTCTGGCCTTGGTGTACACGGGCGCCGCCGTGTTTTCGCTAGGCTGAGTCTCATAGCCAAGCTTTGCCTGCGCCGCGAGCTGCCACACCGCTTCATCAAATTCGCCATCAATATTGGCGGCATGTTCTAAGGTCGGGATCGTTAATTGAAATTGGCTGGCAGAGCCCGCCAAGCTTGGCGAACTGAGAAATACCGCAGTCGATAACACTAAGGGGAGAAACGTCTTCAACAACAAGGCCCAAATCATTCTGAAATGGCGCGCAGTGTGCCAGAAATTGCGCGTTAACAAGAGTGGGCAATTGTTACAAGAATTGTATTAAAAATAGCTGAAACCAAGGCGGCACTGGATGGCAAGCATCCAGTGCGTTGGGGGGATTATTCGGGAGAAACCACAGGATTACGGTAAGCTTCGCGGTACTTATCGACCCACATGGCGGTGGCCCCACAAATCGCCACTGGCATAACGATAAAGTTCACCACGGGGATCATCGAAAACAGGGTCACAGTCGCACCAAAGGTAAAGCTGGTGCCGCGGGTTTGATTAAGGGCAAAGCGCATATCCTTGAAACTCACCTTATGGTTATCGAAGGGATAGTCGCAGTATTGAATCGCCATCATCCAAGCGCTGAATAAAAACCACAAAATTGGCGCTAAGGTTTGCCCCACCATGGGCACTAAAAACAGCAGCAAAAACACCAGCGCCCGGGGCAAATAGTATTTGAGTTTGATCCATTCACGGCCAAGAATGCGTGGTAAGTCTTTGACTATGTCCATGCCCGAGCCGGTATTCATCGGCTTGCCAGTCAATAACTGCTCGACCTTTTCGGCCAGCAAACCATTAAAGGGCGCGGCCAGCCAGTTCATTACCGAACTAAAAACAAACGCCAGCATCACCAACATAGTGGTCACCGCTAACGGCCAAAGCAAAAAGTTAAGCCAACTTAAGTATTCGGGGAGCTGGGCATTCATCCAAGTGAAGAGCACATCGAGCTGCCCAATCGCCACATAGATAACAGCTGCAAACAGCACTAAGTTGATCATTAAGGGAATAAATACAAAGGTGCGCAGGCCTTTACGTTTGATTAAACCAAAGCCATCGAGAAAATAATTCACACCACTTTTACCCTGCGAAGGGGAGGAGGATTTCTGTGTCATATCGTCATTCCAAAAAAGTTGAGATACAGCGTGAGATACACATAAGTGCGATTGTGATCAACTCGTCGCGAGATGACAAGCTAAAAGCCATATGAATTCAATAAAAAGCGTTACAAAATACTGCCTGCTTTGCTAAAGTTGGCCTCAGAATTCTATGACACGACTCGGGCTAATATTGGCCTGCATCCCTATTGGTCATCGCCCTGATGGCTTTTTATACTGAGACGCGCTAACTGGCACCATGAGATTAAAACAAATAAAACTTGCCGGCTTTAAGTCGTTTGTCGATCCCACCAAAATTCCATTTTTACAGGCATTAAGCGCCATTATTGGCCCAAATGGCTGTGGTAAGTCTAACGTGATTGACGCCGTGCGTTGGGTGCTGGGCGAAAGCTCGGCAAAACATTTGCGCGGCGACTCCATGAGTGACGTGATTTTTAACGGCTCTAGCGCCCGTAAACCCGTATCTGTGGCGGGCGTTGAACTGGTGTTTGAAAATAAAGAGGGCCGCCTTGCGGGCCAATACGCCAGTTATGAAGAAATCTCGGTAAAACGTCAGGTGAGCCGTGACGGCGAGTCTTGGTATTTTCTCAATGGCCAAAAGTGTCGCCGTAAAGACATCACAGATCTGTTTATGGGCACCGGACTTGGGCCGCGCAGTTACGCCATTATCGAGCAGGGCACTATTTCACGTTTAATCGAATCTAAACCCCAAGATTTACGTACTTTTATTGAAGAAGCGGCGGGGATTTCCCGCTATAAAGAGCGTCGGCGCGAAACGGAAAACCGTATCCGCCATACCCGCGAAAACTTGGAGCGTTTAGGGGATATTCGCAGCGAGTTAGCCAAACAGCTGGAAAAACTCAGTCAGCAGGCCAAGGCGGCGAAGCAATATCGTGAGCTGAAACAAGCAGAGCGTAAAACCCATGCCGAGCTGCTGGTGATGCGCTATCAAGAGCTGCAGAGCCAAATGGCGAGTCTATCGGAGCAGATTAGCTCACTCGAGCTGCAACAAGCCGCGGCCCAGTCCTTAGCGCAAACTGGCGAGTTAGAAAGCACCGAGCTGCAACTCACACTTTCGCAGTTAGCCGAGCAGGAGCAGCAGGCGGTCGAAGCCTATTATCTAACGGGTACTGAGATTGCTAAGTTAGAGCAACAGTTACAGAGCCAAAAGCAGCGCGATGCCCAGTTGCATACTCAGCTCGAGCAATTGAGTGAGCAAATCATTCAAAACCAAGCCAAATTAGCCGCTTATCAAGCCAGTTTTCAAGCGCTTGAGGCGGAGCTTAGCCAACTTGCGCCGCAACAAGAATTGCAGCAAGAAATGATGGATGAGCTGCAAGCCCAGTGGGAGATGAGTGTTTCGCGCAGTGAGGCGCAAAGTGAAAACGCCAGAGTGCTGGCGGCGGCCGTCGCTCAGCATAAACTGCAATTAGAATTACACCGCAGCAAACTGGCTCATCAGCAGCAATTAAATGCCCATAAAACCCAGTTACACCAAGAGCAACAACAGGAGTTGGCCTCGCTCAATGCGCATGCCCTCGAAGATAACAGCGCAGTACTTAATGACGAGATTACTCTGTTAGAGCAAGCATTAGCTGAACAAGTTGAAATCAATCAAGAGTTTGAATCTACTCTGGCTGCCGATACTCACGCGTTAGATTTGGCACGCGGTGAGTTTGAGCAATTGTCGCAGCGTTTAACCTCGATGCGGGCACGCTTCGAACTGGTTGAACAATGGCTTGCGAAACAAGAAGAGTTAAGTGATAAGCCGCAGCTGTGGCAAAGCATTCAAGTCGAAAACGGCTGGGAAGCCGCAGCCGAACTGGCGCTGCAGGGATTGATGACGCTGCCCGTGGGCGTTAACGCCAATGAGATAGGGTTTTATGCCGATGCTGCCTTGTCGGCGGATGTGCATCTCGATGGCTCTCCCATCTCAGGTACCAAATTGAACCTTGCCCCTTGGCTTAAGGGACTCAAATGGGCCGATAATCTGGCCAGCGCGCAAGCACAGCTGCCGAGTTTGGCGGCCGATGAGCGAATCGTCACCGCCGACGGTTATCTGCTCGGCAAAGGTTTTTTGATTGCCAAACAAGACAATAGCCAATCGTTAGTGCAATTGAGTAAAGAGCAAACTGAGCTGAGTGAGGCCATCGCCGAGTGTGAGCAGGCGAAGGCAATACAGCAGGCAAAGCTCGATGAATTAGCGCAGCAATTAACCCAAGTGCGTGACAGCTTAAGCCAAGGCACTAAACGCTTACACCAGTTGCAGCTCGATAAAGCCACCAAATCTACCCAGCTTAATAACGCACAGGTGCAGGCCAAACAGCGTGAAGCTAAACGGGGGCAACTAGCTGAAACCGTTGCACGAACCCAGGCCGAGTTAGCCGAGCTTGCCGAGCAGTTAATGCTGCTTGCGGAGCAAGAGGATGAACTGGCACAGGCGCTAGAGGTAAGCCTTGATAAGCAGCAGCAACAAAGCCAAGATGCCCAAGGGGATATGGCCCGCCATCAAGCCTTGAAGGCGCAGATTGGTGATGCCGAGCGCCGTTTAGCGAGCCTCAATGCCAGTCTGCAATCGGTCACTACTCGGATGGCGGTGAGCACTGAACAAATTGAATTACAGCGGGTACGTGTCAGTGAATTAGTCCACTCAAAGGAAACACTGTCAGCCCAACTTGCCAACGTAGCGGTACAAGAGGGCGATCAACAAACGGCGCAGCTTAGCGAACAACTGGCGCAGTTACTCAATCAACAGCAGAGTCAGCAACAGGCACTTAAAAGCCTCAGGTCACAACAAAGTTCGCTCACTGAAACGCTAAACAGTATAGGATTAAAGCAAAAACAAGAGCTTGGTAAGCTTGAGGGCTTGACTCAAAGCCTCAGCACGTTAAAGTTACGTCGTGAGGGATTAAAAGGGCAGGCCGATAGCCAATTGGCTGCGCTGTCAGAGCAACAAATTGTGCTCGCCCAGATTGTCGATTCCCTGCCTGCGGATGGGCATCCCGACAAGTGGCAGCGTGATTTGGATCAGATCCGCCAAAAAATTATCCGCTTAGGGGCGATAAACCTCGCGGCGATCGAAGAATTCGAACAACAAAGTGAGCGAAAATCCTATTTGGATCATCAAGATGAAGATCTAAATAACGGTCTGGCCACCCTAGAGGAAGCCATTCGGAAAATCGATAAGGAGACCCGCACTCGCTTTAAGACCACATTTGATGCGGTAAATGAAGATCTGGGGCGTTTATTCCCTAAGGTATTCGGTGGCGGACGCGCGTATTTAGCGCTGACGGAAGACGATTTATTAGAAACGGGCGTGACCATCATGGCCCAACCGCCAGGTAAGAAGAACAGTACCATCCATCTTCTTTCCGGTGGTGAAAAAGCCCTAACGGCTTTATCATTGGTATTCGCGATTTTCAGGTTGAATCCAGCTCCCTTCTGTATGTTAGACGAAGTGGATGCGCCCTTAGACGATGCCAACGTAGAACGATTCTGTCGATTATTGAAGGAAATGTCGCAGAGCGTACAGTTTATCTATATCAGCCATAACAAAATTACGATGGAGATGGCTGATCAACTTATCGGTGTGACTATGCATGAGCCGGGTGTATCCCGTATAGTCGCAGTAGATTTAGAGCAAGCGGTGGCAATGGCCGACGCTTGATAACTAGAAGAAAGACAGGGTAACCAATGGAAGATTTGCAACTAGTATTGTTCGTTTTAGGCGCCATAGCCATAGTTGCTGTGCTGGTGCATGGATTTTGGTCTATCAGAAGACAACAACCTAAGTCATTGAAAGATAGTCCAATGGGCAATTTCTATAAAAAGCAGGCCGAACGCGGCGAGGGTGCGCCTAAGCGTGTCGATGCCGATGGTTTCGACGCCGATGGTATTGGCGCCGTCAGAGTCCGTAAAGCGAATGAAGCCCATACCCCAGAGGCACCTGCGTTCAACCCTTATTTAAAGCAAGAAGCCAAAGCACAACCGCAACCCGTTGAACCCGTGCAAACTGAACCTAAGCCGCTATTTAAGCAAGAGCCAAGCATAGCGCAGCCTGATTTTAGTCTGCAATCCCCCACGGCCAAAGAGCAACACCGCGGTCCGAAAGCATCACGCCAAGAGCCCGTATTACCAGGACATTCTGCCAATTTAGCTCAAGCCCATGTAGGGCAATCCCATGCGGCCATGGTGGCGCAAAAAGCCGCCGAAGAGCAACGTGCGCAGGTGCAAATGCCTACGCAAACAGCTCTTTTCGATGAGGAAGAGACGTATGAAGAAGAGCAACCTCAAGCCGTTGAACAGGCAGATGATGATTTAGGCGAGCCACGCGATGTATTAGTGCTGCACGTAGTGGCAAAAGAAGGTCAGCAGCTTAATGGTGCCGAATTGCTACCATGCTTCTTAACCCTTAACTTTAAATATGGCGATATGAATATTTTCCACCGCCATGTGGATAATGCGGGTAATGGTAAGGTGTTGTTCTCCATTGCGAATATGGTAAAACCTGGGATTTTTGACCCAGATAATATGGAACAATTCAGCACCCAAGGTGTGGTGTTCTTTATGACCTTGCCTTGCTACGGTGATGCGCTAATGAACTTCTCCATAATGCTTAACTCGGCGCGCCAGCTGGCAGATGATATCGACGCGGTGGTGCTCGATGGTCAGCGTCAACCTTGGGGCGAGTTTACTAAGCAAGATTATTTACACCGCATTCGCGCAAACGCTTAATGCAACGCCGCGATACAGCGGTGATAGACAGATGGGGCCGCTAAATGCGGCCTCATTTTTTGCAACTTTTTGATGCTTAAGAATTCTGGATAATGAATATGCAAGACATTCAACTCGATAAACGCCTATCTGAACTGCTTTCTCAAGCTGTCACGCCACACAATGCGCAGCCATTGATGCAGGCGCTCTGCCAATCTCTGAATGAACACAATATTCGTTACTATGTCGATGATGCGCCAAGCATTACCGACTCCGAATACGACAGATTAATGCAGCAGCTGAAACAACTTGAGGCCGAGTATCCTCAGTTTGTTGCTGCCGACTCGCCCACCCAAAGAGTGGGCGGCATGGCACTGGCCAAGTTTGAGCAAATTACTCATCTTAAGCCTATGTTAAGTCTCGATAATGCCTTCGATGAGGCAGACTTTAGCGCGTTTCATAAACGTGTCAGCGACAGAGTTGGCGAAGTGAGTTTTTGTTGTGAGCCGAAACTCGATGGTCTAGCGGTGAGTATTTTGTATCGAAATGGTGTGCTTGAGCGCGCCGCGACCCGGGGTGATGGAACCGTGGGTGAGGATATTACCGAAAACGTTAAAACCATTAAGTCGATTCCACTCAAACTGCGCGGTGACAACTATCCCGAATTGGTCGAAGTGCGCGGCGAAGCCTTTATGCCCAAGGCGGCGTTTGAGGCGCTAAATGAGCGTGCGCGCTTAAAGGATGAAAAACTGTTCGTCAATCCGCGTAATGCGGCGGCGGGCAGCTTACGTCAGCTCGACAGTAAAATTACCGCGTCACGCGCGCTGTCGTTTTATGCTTATGCTTTAGGTGTAGTGGAGCCGACTTCTCACGAATTAGCTAAGACCCACTACGAGCAATTGCAGCAACTTAAATCTTGGGGGCTGCCAGTCAGCAGTGAGATCAAAGTCTGCGACGAACTCAGCCAAGTCTTTGCCTACTATCAAGATATATTAACTCGCCGCGCCGACTTACCCTTTGAGATCGATGGTGTGGTGATGAAGGTGAACGATATCGCCCAGCAGCAAACCTTAGGGTTTGTGGCTAAATCTCCCCGTTGGGCGATTGCCTATAAATTTCCCGCGCAGGAAGAAATGACGCTGCTCGAAGGCGTAGATTTTCAGGTCGGCCGCACTGGCGCGGTGACTCCGGTTGCGCGCCTAAAACCTGTGTTTGTCGGTGGCGTGACTGTATCGAACGCGACTTTGCACAATGCCGATGAAATCGCCCGTTTAGGTGTGATGGTGGGTGATACTGTGATTATCCGCCGCGCCGGCGATGTGATCCCGCAAATTGTGGCCATAGTGCCCGAGCGTCGCCCAGAAGATGCTAAGGCGATTGCCTTCCCGCAACATTGCCCCGTTTGCGGCAGTTTGGTTGAGCGATTAGAAGGTGAAGCCGTGGCGCGTTGCAGTGGCGGCTTATTCTGTGAGGCGCAGCGTAAAGAGGCGATCAAACATTTTGCCTCCCGTAAGGCATTAGATATCGACGGCATGGGCGATAAAATTGTCGAGCAGTTGATTGATAAGGAGCTGGTTCAAAGCCCTGCTGACTTATTTAAACTCACCGCCTCTATGATGACCATGCTCGACCGTATGGGAATGAAGTCCGCCACCAATCTCGCGCAGGCGATTGAAGCGGCTAAAACCACGACTTTGCCACGTTTTCTCTATGCCTTAGGCATTCGAGAGGTGGGGGAGGCCACGGCGGCTAACCTGGCTACTCACTTTGGTAGCCTAGAGGCGCTGCGCGTGGCCACCATAGAGCAGCTTATTCAAGTTGAAGATATTGGTGAAGTGGTTGCCCAGCATGTGGCGCATTTCTTTGCCCAGCCCCATAACCTAGAAGTGATCGATGCCTTGATTGCGGCTGGCGTCAACTGGCCTGCAATTGCAGCGCCAAGCGCCGATGAGCAACCATTGAAGGGGCAGACTTGGGTGCTAACGGGCACCTTAAATCAACTCAACCGTAACGATGCTAAGGCGCAATTACAGGCCTTAGGCGCCAAAGTCGCGGGCAGTGTCTCGAAAAATACCGATTGTTTAGTTGCGGGTGAAGCGGCGGGGTCTAAGCTTGCCAAAGCGCAGGAGCTTGGCGTTAAAGTGATTGGTGAAGATGAATTATTGGCTCTTCTAGCAGCAAATAGCTAACACGCTGCCGCTTCATTGGTAAAGCCCTGCCTTGCGGGGCTTTTTTATCGCTAGGTCTAAAGCGCTGCACTCGAATTATTTATGTTAGCCATTGAATTTAGCCGTTACGCCACCATCTTGTTTATATTGCTTTAGTTTTTACTAAATGGATTGCGATTGAATTTTAGTCACATCACTTGGCTCGATGATAAAGGCCATATTAAACCACCGATTTTTTTATATGCCATCTTGGCTTTTCTCGCCCGTGGCTGGTGTATTTTTATTGCCTCTCTGACCCAAGCCAGTGATAGATCAGAATTAGTCAGGCTCTTCTATCCCGAAAAGTCTGACTTTTTACTCGCACTCGCGGCGGGGCTGGGTGCCGTTGTGCTCTATGTTGTGGTGCTGGCGGAGCGGCGCCGCTCGCCCTCTTGGCTGCGCCCGGTGTTTGTCCACCTTAAGTGGGGATTGTGGATTTTATTATTACTCGATGCGACCTTACTCGCGCAGCGATTAATCCACGGGCAATTTTTATTCCATTGGAGTTTAGCCCTCGACGCCTTAGTGTTGTTCTGGTCAGGTTTGTATGTCTACAAGTCAAAACGCCTCAGCTATTACCTCGCCGATTGGCCGAAAGAGACTGTAACGTCGGTAAAAGAAGACTAAGGTCATCTCGTTGTAATTTCAGCTTTTTATCTAATATCTAATCACTGAGGGATAATTTGTGTGTACTATCCCTCAGTTTGATAAGCATTTTTTCACTTATAGCTTACTGATTTTGTTGAATCATCTATAGTTATATGTACTTAGCTTAAATGTGCGACCAAAGAAGCGAAAATTTGATGCGTCTTGCGTACATGAAAGGAGTCATATTGCGTGGCAAAAGCAGCCCAACGAAAACTATTACTTTCCGAACTTCAACTTGGCATGAGGGTCAAGTTGCCTTTGTCATGGACGAATCACCCTTTTTTATTTAACCGTGTGGATATCAGTAGCCCGGCTCACATTGAGATGATCCGCGGACTCGGCGTGCCCTATGTGTATCTGATCTCAGGCAGTAGTGATGAACTCGAATCGACGAATGAAGAGGAAAATGTCGAGGAGGTTGAAGAAGCGCCACCGGAGCGCGACTTAAAGGCCGATACCCGTAAAGCGATGCGTTTAAGCCAGAAACGTTTTTTAGAGAGCGTTAACCAGTGCCGCAATGTGTATGGCAAAGTGGTGAGCGACCCAGAAGGCGCTTATCGCTTGTCGGCCGCCTTAGTGGAGGATTTACTCAGCCATTTGCAAGAGGTCGAAAAACCTTTCCTCACTTTGGTCGGAATGGATGAAAAAGATGTCAGCGTGACTCAACACGGCATCTCGGTAGCAGTATTAGCCATGATGATAGGTCAGGCACTCGACTTACCAGCGCGGGATCTGCGCGATATTGCCTTGGGAAGCCTATTCCACGATATAGGTAAACTCAAAGTCCCAGATGTGATCCGCCGTAAACGGGGCGCGCTCACAGCCCATGAGGCCAATTACCTGCAAATGCACCCGAACTTTGGCTATGACATGCTGAATCGTTCGGGACTCTTCCCAAAGGAAGTGCTGAATATTGTACTGCATCACCATGAGTTTATTGATGGTTCTGGTTTTCCCGATGGGCTCTCGGGGGCCAAAATCCCCATTACCACTCAAATAGTGAGTTTGGCGAACGATTACGATCAGCAGCTTAGTGGCGAGCAGGCGTCTTCACCGCAGGTGGCATTAGGCTATTTATTCAAAAATCGTGCGAGTAAACATGCCGAATCCTTAATTGCAGTGTTGGTTAAGATTTTAGGTATCTATCCGCCAGGCACTATCGTCAAGTTATCCGACGACACTGTTGCTAAGGTGATCATGACCACCAAAGAGGTGAGTCAGCCGCAGGTGTGGGCTTGTAAGGAAGATGGCAGTGAGGCCTCGTTACGCTTTTTAAGTGATGAAGGGGTGACAGTTCAAAAAACCATTCGCGCGGAAGAGTTAACCGAGGGCGCGATCCGCACCTTGCAAATGGATAAAGGTATTAGTTTTTATTTTAGCTCGTTCCAAGCTTGAATCCCGCCACCTGAGTTCCGTATGCTATTGGCCGAAATACCTTGGGTTGTCGGTCAATGGAAATGGAGCTAAGTGTGGCAGATCAAAAAAGTGTTGCGGTTGTCGGTTGTGGTTGGTTTGGTTTTGCTCTCGCGAAGCAGTTAGTGCAAGCAGGTTACCGAGTCACTGGCGCTAAACGCCACGCAGAGGAGTTAGCGCCTCTCACTGAGGCGGGGATCCATGGATTCCAACTGCAACTCGGGGATGAGGCTGATGTTGTCCCCGATGCGCAGGCTTTAAAAGCCTTGTTTCAGACAGACTTTCTCGTCGTCAATATTCCTCCGCGCCTCAAACATGGTAACAGTGCCTATCTTCAAGAATTACAGCAGTTAATTGCGCTAACCCAGGGCTGGCATTATCAAGGTATAGTGTTTATTAGCACTACGGGCGTTTATCCCTCCCTCGACAAGTCGATGACCGAAGCGGACGCACAGGCGGAATCGGCTTCATCACAGGTGTTATTGGATGCCGAAGCCTTATTTGCTCGCCAAGCGAATAGCTGCATCGTACGTTTTGCAGGCTTGGTTGGACCTAAACGTCATCCAGGGCGCTTCTTTGCTGGCAAAACCGATGTGGCGGGCGGCAATGTTGCGGTCAATCTGGTGCATTTGCAGGACTGTGTCGCGGCGGTGAGCTTGATTATTGCTGCAAAGGGGAAGGGAGAGAAGGTCGCTGCTATCTATAATCTTTGCGCGCCAGAGCATCCTTCCAGAAGTGAATTTTATGTGGCTGCCGCCGAGTCCTTGGGATTAGCGGCGCCGCAATTTAATGAGCAGGTACAAGCCAGCAAAATCATTCTAGGAGATGCGATAGTCCGCGAGCTTGGGTTTGAGTATCAGTATGTTTCACCCCTTGCAATGCTGGCTGCCTGTTAGTGGGTGATTTAGCGCCTATTGTTAACAAATGTTTAAGAACCTTAGCCATATTTTGAGGTATCTTAATGGCCTGTGCGTGTCGCAAACGACTTACGATTCAATGATGCAGTCACTAATAAGAAGAGAAAATATGAAAAGCCTAACTAATTTTGTTCGACCTTTGGCGGCGCTGGCCTGTGGATTGGTGTTAAGTGCGAGCTTTGCACTGCAGGCGGCGAGTTTTGAAGAAGGGAAGGATTATGTCACTGTCGCTGGCATCAACGAAGCACAAAAGCCTGTGCTGCGTGAGTTCTTCTCCTATAACTGTCCGCATTGCTACAAGCAGGAACCCTTTGTCGCTTCCACGGTAAAACTCTTAGGCAAGGATATTGCCTTCGAGCGCACGCCGGTGGGCGCGGGGCGTCCTGCATGGGAGTTGAGTCAATTAGCCTATTTTGTTGCGCAAAAGCTGAAAATGACCAAGCAAGTGCACGAAGCAATTTTTAAACAAATCCATGAAAAGGGTGAACAATTTACTCGCCCTGAACAGGTAAAAGCTTTCTTTGTGGCTCAGGGCGCGAAGGCCGATGATGTCGATGCGGCGATGAACTCTGTCGATGCGAAGTTTACTATGATGAATTACGACTCGCAGGCGGAATTATCGGGTATTAAAGGTGTACCATCGTTATTAGTTAATGGTCGCTATTTAGTGACGTCTAAGGTGCATACACCTGAAGAATTAGCCGAGCTGGTCAAGTTCTTAGCCGCCAAGTAAAAGGCTGATAGCTGTGTTTATGGCAGCGTAAACTTACCCGCCGATCTGTTTCCCAATAACCCAGCTATGCTGGGTTATTTTTTGCCATTTTGTTGAGACATCTGAGCTGTAGCAATTGGGTTTATGACTGCCAATTAGCCCCAATGCAATACGATATTTTGTTTATATCACAGCCAGTTAGTGTCACCTATCGTCGTATCTTACTGTCATCTAGCACGACATTTTATCGGTTTCTAGCCTTAGGATCTTCGACATTGGTCTAAGCCGCTTAAAAAATAACTTTTGCATCAAAATGTAAAATCATTGTTAACTTTATGATTTTAAATACTATTAGATTTTTCCTGATGTGAGGCGCTTCGCAAATTAGACTAAGGTCTTGATTGTGGTCACTCCAGCTGTTGCTAGATTTAACAAGACTTAAAAATAAAACAGCACAGGGGAGTCGCTATGGCATTTGAAAACAACGATAAAGCAAAAGGTTACTGGAATGAGAATTTACGTCTCGTTTTAGGCCTATTGGCTATTTGGGCCGCAGTCTCATTTGGATGTGGCATTCTATTGGTTGATGTACTCAATGAAATCCATTTCATGGGCTTCAAGTTAGGTTTCTGGTTTGCCCAACAGGGATCTATGTATGTCTTTGTTGCGCTTATTTTTGTCTACGCGGCAAAAGCCAACGCCTTAGATAAAAAATATAACGTACAAGAAGACTAAGGAGAACGGAAATGGGTGTACAAGGATTAACTTATCTGATTGTGGGGCTGTCGTTCGCGCTCTACATCGGGATCGCGATTTGGTCCCGCGCGGGGTCGACTAAAGAGTTCTATGTTGCGGGTGGCGGTGTTCACCCCGTTGTGAACGGTATGGCCACGGCAGCCGACTGGATGTCAGCGGCATCCTTTATTTCGTTAGCGGGTATTGTCTCTTTCGTCGGTTATGACGGCAGTGTGTACCTGATGGGCTGGACGGGCGGTTACGTATTATTAGCCCTGTGTATGGCGCCGTACTTACGTAAATTTGGTAAGTTCACTGTGCCTGATTTCGTGGGTGAGCGTTATTACTCCCAAGCGGCGCGTACGGTAGCGGTTATTTGCGCTATCTTCATCTGCTTTACATACATCGCGGGCCAAATGCGCGGTGTGGGCGTGGTATTCTCACGCTTCCTCGAAGTGGATGTGGACACCGGCGTGTATATTGGTATGGCCGTGGTGTTCTTCTACGCTGTGCTCGGCGGTATGAAAGGGATTACCTATACTCAGGTTGCCCAATACTGCGTACTGATCTTCGCCTTTATGGTGCCTGCTATCTTCTTATCTGTGATGATGACGGGTCATATCATTCCTCAAATCGGTTTCGGTGCTCAGTTACTTGATGCTGCGGGGAATAATTCTGGCGTCTATCTGTTAGAGAAACTGAACAATCTGTCTGTCGATTTAGGCTTTGCCCCATACACTGATGGCTCCAAGAGCATGATTGACGTGTTCTGTATTACCGGTGCTTTGATGGTGGGTACTGCGGGCTTACCCCACGTTATCGTTCGTTTCTTCACTGTACCTAAAGTGAAAGATGCGCGTGTATCAGCTGGTTGGGCGCTAGTGTTTATCGCTATCATGTACACCACAGTTCCTGCATTGGCCGCATTCTCTCGCGTTAATATGATCGAGACCATTAACGGTCCAGATCAAAAGGGGGTTGCCTATGAAACTGCGCCAGATTGGATCAAAAACTGGGAAAAAACCGGTCTGATCAAATGGGATGACAAAAACGGCGACGGCAAAATCTACTATGCCAAAGGCAAAATGGAAGATGCTGCTAGCCCTAACGAAATGAAGATCGACAACGATATCATCGTATTAGCAACGCCAGAAATCGCGAATCTGCCAGCTTGGGTTATCGCACTGGTAGCTGCGGGTGGTTTAGCGGCGGCGTTATCTACCTCTGCGGGTCTGTTACTGGTTATCTCGACTTCAGTATCACACGACTTACTGAAGAAAAACCTTATGCCCAATATCTCTGATAAGAAAGAGCTGATGTACGCTCGACTAGCTGCCGGTATCGGCATCGTGATTGCGGGTTACTTCGGGGTTAACCCACCAGGATTCGTGGCAGCGGTAGTGGCGTTCGCCTTCGGTCTGGCGGCATCTTCTCTGTTCCCAGCCATCATCATGGGTATCTTCTCTAAGACGATGAACAAAGAAGGTGCAATCGCAGGTATGGTTATTGGTCTACTGTTCACTGCGGGTTACATCATCTACTTCAAGTTTGTGGACCCAACGGCTAACGTAGCGGCTAACTGGTTCCTCGGTATTTCGCCAGAAGGTATCGGTATGGTTGGTATGGTGGTGAACTTTGCGGTGGCGGCTATCGTCTGTAAAGTGACCGCAGCGGCACCTGCCCATGTACAAGATATGGTTGAATCAATCCGTTTCCCTAAAGGGGCGGGAGAAGCGAGCAGCCATTAATCACTGCTGGGTTTAGCCTAACTTAGCTAAATTAAGATAAAAAGGACGCATTAGCGTCCTTTTGTTTTTATGGAGTCAGCGCAAGCTTAAGGCTGACTTTAGTCGTATATGGCCCAACAATTGGGCGCGCTATAGTGGGATAAAATTCACCTAAAATAAGGTGTTGCTATGAACGCCAGCGAATTACAACCCGTTGTGCAGTTTTTAACATCCACAGCCCCCTTCGATACTTTGCCCAACGAGATCATCTTACGTTGCGCTAAGTCGGTGACCGTTGGTTACTACAGTAAAGCCTCGGGGTTTGTGAAATTTGATGCCGATGCGCCGAAATTGTACCTAGTTCGCAGCGGCGCCTTTGAGGTGCGGGATCCCGAAGGGGTGCTAGTGGACAGGGTCGCCGAAGGGGAGTTTTTTGGCTTTTCGACGCTGTTGTCTGGGGAGAAAGTCGTTAACCGGGTCGCTATTCTCGAAGACAGTCTGGTGTATCACCTACCGCAGGCATTGTTCGATCAACTACGAAGCGAGAGTCGGCACTTTGATAAATTTTTTACCCGTGCCTTTGCCAAGCGTTTACGTCACGAGGCACGGTTTAAGGCGAAAGATTTAACGACCACTAGTCGTATCAGTACCTTAATGTCATCTTCGCCCATTATGATCGACGCCCATGCCAGTGTGATGCAAGCCGCGCTCTTGATGCGCAACTCGCGGGTTTCGTCCTTATTGGTCACGGACAATCATAAGCTGGTGGGGATTTTAACCGATAAAGATCTACGTAATCGTGTGCTCGCCGCGGGGCTCGATGGCCGCATCGCCGTGCATCAAGCCATGACCACTTCGCCGATTTCGATTTCATCCAATGCGTTGATTTTCGAGGCCATGTTATTGATGAGTGAGCATAACATTCATCACTTGCCGATCATCGATGAGCAAAATACCGAGGAAGTAAAAGCCATTGGCATGGTGACCAGTACCGACATTTTGCGCGGTCAAGGTTCGCAGCCCCTGCTGCTGATTGGTGAAATCGAGCGGCAGCGTGATCTCGCCAGCCTTATTAGCGTTAGTAAACAAATTCCCTTGTTACTGCAAAATTTAATCAGTGCCGATGCGAGAGCTGAGGAGATTGGTCGGGTACTGACCTCGGTTACCGATGCGCTAACGCGGCGCTTGATTGTACTCAATCAGCAAATTCTCGGTGAGGCGCCGATGGCATTTTGCTGGTTAGCCTTTGGCTCGCAAGGGCGACAAGACCAAGCTGCTTGTTCGGATCAAGATAACGGTTTGCTGGTGGCCGAAGAAATGGACGACTACGCCAAAGGCTATTTCGATGCCTTGACCCATGCGGTTTGTGCTGGGCTGGATCAATGTGGTTATGCTTTTTGTCCCGGTAATATCATGGCGCAAAACCCACAGTGGCGAATGTCGCTCAGCGCATGGCAACAGGTCTTTGAAAAGTGGGTGGTCACGCCAGAACCTAAGGCATTGATGCATGCGAGTATTTTCTTCGACATGCGTTCAGTCTTTGGCCCGCAATCCCTGTTTGATGCCCTGCAGGACAAAGTGCTGGCACAAACCAAAGACAATGATATTTTCCTTGCGGGGATGACGGGTAATTCCCTCGTCGAGTCGCCGCCCTTAGGCTTTTTTCGAAAATTTGTGTTAGAGCGCGATGGCAGTGAGGTAAAAGGCATTGATTTAAAGCATAAAGGTAATGCTTTAATCAATGATATCGCCCGCGTGTATGCGCTGTCTGCGGGGATTAAGGAAGTGAATACCGCCAAACGAATTCGGGCGCTGATGGACGCCAATATTCTCAATCGTAAGGATGCACTTAACTTGGCTGATGCCCATGAATTTATTGCCCATATGCGTTTATCGAATCAAGGCTACCAACATACGCAGGGGCATAAGATCAGCAATTATTTGTTACCCGGCCATCTATCTTCTTTGGTGAGGCATCAACTGCGGGATGCATTTAAAGTGGTCCATGATGCGCAGTCGGGGATGAAGATGAAATTTATGCGGAGCTTTTAATGGGACCTTGGTGGGTGAGCGCAAAGCTGCGTTGGCGTGCGCTACGCTGCCAGCATCAGCTATTTAAGGATTATTACCAATCCTTAGTGCCACTGCTGGAGTTACCCATTAGTCGGGCGCCCTTGATGGCGATGGATTTGGAGATGACAGGCCTCAACCCCTTACAGGACCAAATTTTAAGTATTGGGCTGGTGCCGATTGAAAATGGAACGATTCCCTTGATGGGCGCGCAGCAAAAACTGGTGCAAATACAGGGTAGTGTGGGGCAGAGTGCGACCATCCATGGGATCCTCGATAATCATTTAACCGAGGCGGTGACGATTGAAGAGGCGATGGCATGGTTTGTGGCTCAAACCCGTGGTCATGTGTTGGTCGCGCACCATTCCCCCTTAGATTGCCGTTTCTTACAGCAAGATATCTTGTCGATTTATCATCAAGCGATTGTACTGCCTGCGATTGATACCCTACTGCTGGAAAAACACCGCTTGTTACGCGAACACTCAGTGCTTAAAGAAGGCAGCTTAAGGCTTGGGACATGCCGAGAGCGGTATGGATTACCGATATATGGCGCCCACAGCGCCCTGACTGACGCACTGGCCTGCGGCGAACTGTTATTGGCGCAGGTGGCAAGCATGGGCGGTGCCGAGGAGTTAAAGGTGGGTGAATTGTTGGCTTACTCACGCTAAGTGGTGTGTTAGCGCACTAAAGGCTAGCGTTTGATCGCCTCTACGCCCAAATCTCTTCAGCCAGTTTTCTTAGATTGAATTTCTAAATCTGATGTATGTCGTTAGAATTGAGAACTCACAAAAGGAGGCTTTAAAAGCGTACTAATTCGGCTCGCTAGTCTTTCGATAAGTCCGCTTCTAATTCAAGACATAAGCGACGTAACTCCTCGATACGCTCAGCATTCATGTTGGAGCGTGCCACCAATTTCTCCGTAAGTTGAGTCGCTTCTTCCTGTAATAGTCGGCCCTTATCGGTGAGGGAAATGACCTTTTTACGTTCATCCAACTCGGATAAGTTACGGGTGAGTAATCCTTTTAATTCCAACCGTTTAACGATTGGCGTTAAGGTGCTTGGATCTAAACGCGTGTCGTTAGACAATTCTTTGAGGCTGACGTCGTTCACGTACCAGAGTGAGTGCATCACTATGTACTGGGGGTAGGTAAGATCATACTCGTCAAGGATGGGACGAAAGGCTCGCACTAATGAGTTGGTCGCCGAATACAGTGCAAAGCACACGTTGTCTGATAATTTTTGAGCCATAAAGCGTACCCGGAATAAACAATGAAGGCTGATGTTAACAAATTCCACTCTGTAAAAATAGTTTGTGTGCAAAATATTTTTAGGCATAATGGTTGATTTGTGCGTCACTTGTGGGTAGTTTATTGACAAACAGTTTGTGCGCAAACTATTTGCAAGCTAATAAATTGGTTCATTGTCGACAACACATCACTCCACTCCCTGTTTGCTGTGTGTTCGACGTAATAGAGGTTAACCCCATGATAAGCAGTCAAATTCATTTAGCATCACGCCCTGTTGGTATGCCGACGTTGGCAAACTTTAAACAGGTCGAGGTGACGTTGCCCGCATTAAAAGCCGGCGAAGTGCTGGTTAAAAACACCTGGATGTCAGTCGATCCCTATATGCGTGGTCGTATGATGGACAGGGATTCCTACATTCCACCCTTCCAGATTGATGCGGTTATGGACGGCGGGGCAATAGGCGAAGTGGTTGAGTCACTCAATCCACAATTCCCAGTAGGTTCAAAAGTGAGTCATATCAGCGGTTGGCGCAGCGCCTTTATCAGTGATGGGCAGGATCTCACCTTATTGCCTGCGGTGAATATTCCTGAGCAATACTTTTTAGGGGTTATTGGCATGCCCGGATTAACCGCTTGGGTGGGACTGATGCAAATCGCTAAGTTAAAGCCAACGGATACTGTGTTTGTTTCAGCGGCATCGGGTGCTGTCGGTATGGTTGTCTGTCAAATCGCTAAGCTTAATGGCTGTAAAGTGATTGCTTCGGTTGGCTCGGATGAGAAGGCCGAATTGGTTCAAAGTTTGGGCGTGGATGCGGTGATTAACTATAAAAAAGTCACTGATTTAACTCAGGCTTTGCGTGACGCGGCGCCCGATGGCATTGATGTGTATTTTGAGAATGTCGGCGGCGCTCATCTTGAAGCCGCGTTGAATGTGCTAAACGAATATGGCCGCATTCCTGTATGTGGGATGATTGCCGATTACAATGCGCAGGCACCAGTCCCAGGGCCAAGTAATCTGCTAGCCATTAACACTAAAAAGTTAACCATGCAGGGCTTTATTGTGATGGACTACTTCGATCAGTTTGAAGAATTCATCGCTCAAATGGCGCAATGGCTGCAAGCGGGTAAAGTAAAATCGCAAGAAACCGTTTATCAAGGTTTAGAGCAAGCTGCTGAGGCGTTTATCGGCCTGTTTGAAGGTAAAAACAAAGGCAAAATGCTAGTTAAACTCTAATCTTGCTAGGATTTTATGACTGACCATTGAGGTGCAAAGGTGAAATCCGATGCACCTTGATGTCGTGGATCATGTAAAGCGTGAGTCATGCTAAGTGATGCTGCGGCGCATGCCAACTGCTGCCACGAATAAAGTCACCGTTTGAGCTGAAGCCTGTGTTACTAAGGCTTCAGTTTTTGCTATTCACAATCAAGTCGGCTGAGTTTGTGCTCCGACTAGCGATTTCATCTTTAATTCACGCTTATCCCACTACACTGCAAAAAGCCGCAGGCCTTTGAACGACCATTAACCCGATAAAAGGTAAGTTACCCGTATCTCGCTTGCGGATCTTTACGGAAAACTTGGCAATTAAGTGAAACTGTACTTCACTCTTATTATTGAGAATTCAAAGGCTAAGGCATACTGACCGAACGATAGTTCTTTAGAACTATCGGTTTAAAGAAAGGTGGGTGTAAAGCACTGTGAGTTTTAAAACTGTGGGTTTAAAGAACTAAGCCTTAAACAAAGGTGAGTGTAAGAAGGGGGCACAAGCTCCATCCGACTTTCTTAACCTGCTATTTCATAACCTACTATTTCTTAATGATGCTACAGATAAGTGATGCCATAGGGAGATGATGATGCCATTACCGTTACTTTGGCTAGGCAGCGCTGCGATGGGCGCGTTATTGCTCGCTGATGAGCGTGAAAAGCGCCTGCAGCTTGAGCGTGACCGCTTATTAGGCAAGGTTTCACGGCAAACGACTGGCAACCAAGCCATGGTCACAGCGCCAAGTCAGTGGCAAAAGGGCTTTAAACAAGTCTCGTCGCAGCCTGGCAGCATTGTCTGCTGCTATGTGTTTGGGGTCATTGAACATACGGGCATTTGGTTGGCGGATGATTGCCTCGTCGAGTTACATGGCTCAGGGCTGATAAGGGCGGTATCGGTAAAGCGCTTTTTAGCGGGGCGCACTGGCAGCCAAATCTATATTGCCTGTAATCATCAACATCAACCACTGATTGCCAGTGATATGGTGAGCCGCGTCGAGCGGGCCATTTATCAGTACCGCGAATACGATTTGTTTGACAACAACTGCCATCGATTTGTCTGGTCATGCTTGTGTGGTGAAGAGCTGGCCATAAAAAGTTTTAACGAATTAAATCAAAAACTCGCAGGCTATTTTAAGCAGGGGATTTACTGGGATGAAATGCGTCGAGTACCTGAAGAGATAAAAATGTAAAAGGCCATCCGAAGATGGCCTTTTATCAGTGTTCGGGATTTATTACTTACAGAAATAATCCACTGCACGTTTAACCAGCTCAATGCCACTCAACTCGCAAGGTGGCAGCTGAGCATCACTCACTTGAACCGGCGTTACGCGCTCGCCCCATTGCAATAGCAGCGCTGCAGAAGTTAACCCCGCACCGAAGGCACATGACAGAATGGTTTGATTTGGCTTAATTAAACCTTTTTCCAAAGCATCGCAGATGGCGATGGGGATAGTGGCCGCAGAGGTATTGCCATAGTTAGCGATGTTCACGAAGGCTTTTTCTTTAGGGATCTTCATGCGGCTAACGAGGGTATCGATAATGCGCTCGTTCGCTTGGTGTGGGATCACCAAGTCGACTTCATCTTTATCGACGCCACATTTTTCCAGCACTTGAGTGCTTAACTTATTCATACCGTTAATGGCACGTTTAAAGATTTCTTGGCCATCGAATTGAATATAAAAGTCTAAGGATTCGGCAGAGAATCTATCCATAGCAGTACCAAAACCGGCTTTTAGGATATCGCGACCGTCAGGGTCGTTATTCAGCTCATAGCCTAACACACCGCCTGGCACATCCGTCGCTTCCACGACAACCGCGCCAGCGCCATCACCAAACAGTACTGCGGTTTCACGGCGTGACCAATCGAGATAGAAAGATAAACGCTCGGCACCGACGACTAGTACTTTTTTGCATTGGCCACTCTTGATCTGTGAGCTGGCTAAGCCTAAGCCATACAAAAAGCCACTGCAGGCCGCGTTGATATCGAAGGCTGCGCAACTTGCACCGATATTGGCCTGGACTGTGGAGGCAATATTCGGGATCAAGGTATCTGGGCTGGCGCTGGCTAAAATGATCATATCAATTTCGCTGCCGTCAATGCCCGCCGCAGCAAGGGCGCGTTTAGCGGCAACCGATGCTAACTCAGAGGTATTCACATGGCTGATATGACGCTGGCTGATCCCGGTACGGCTTTTAATCCATTCATCGGAAGTTTCGATAAAAGTAGCAAGATCATCGTTAGTCAAAGTGGCGGGAGGAACACATTTTCCCCAGCCAGTGATAGTGGCGTACTGCATGGTGTTTTCTCTCAAATAAAAAAGGCAGAACCTGAAGTGCTGCCTCAAATCGACAACAAAGCTTATCGGTATAACGAATGACAGTCCGTGATCTAGACCACCTGTTTGGCGACGAGATCCCGAATTGTCATTGCGGCATGCAAAATATGATGTCGCAGCAACGCCGTGGCTTTCTCTGTTTCTCTTTGTTTGCAATAGCTGAGCAGTTCGCGGTGCTCGTGCTCTGCTGCGGGAATACCTCCTGCGAGCAGCAATTGCAAACGGATATATCTATCGCAGTTAGTATTGAGGCCGTGGACAACCTCTAGCGTATGTGGACGATTGGCGGCTTGATATAAACAGGTATGAAACTGTGTATTTAGCTCACTCCAACTGGCGACGGCATCTTCATGCTTAAAGGCCGATTCCAATTGCTCCAATACGCGTTCTGCTTGTATTAAATCGTCTTCTTGAAGTCGTGGTATGGCTTTGGCGAGTAGATCGGTTTCGATCATGGCGCGTAATTCAAAAAGCTCAGTCACTTGTTCAACGGATAATTCGGTCGCGGTCGCCCCTTTATGGGGTTCGAACTTCACAAGCCCCTCCGCCTCAAGTTGTAGTAAGGCTTCTCTCACGGGAATGCGGCTTACATGTAAGGCTTCGGCTAAGGCGCTTTGTCTGAGTGGTTCCCCTGCGGCTATATCACCCGAAAGAATTTTCTCTCTGAGCACTTCTACAACTAATTGGGTGCGGGTTTTATGGACTATAGGCGTAGTTCGACTCATTATGACCGTCTATTTTTAGGTGTTTTATTGTTATCCGTGCAAGATTACCGTTAAAAACAGCACAAATAAAGGGAAAGCTCGATTGAATACCGCATCCCTTAAGCCTAAAAAAGCATTATCGGCCGATTTTATCGGCGAAATGCATCGAGATAAGTACGATTTAATACTGTTTAACGCCCGCTTGGGGCGAGATAAGCCGGAACTTGTTCAAACTCCGTCATGTCGCTGACAACTTCGCGGTGCAATTTCTTGCAATGGATGGAATAATAGGGAAATTACGCATTAAGCGCCGTTTTTAGTGAGTGGAGTAGTACTGTGGGTACAGTCAATCGAGCCGTATTTTTAGACCGTGATGGTGTGATCAACAAAGATCATGGTTATGTGCATCAGGTGGATGACTTTGAATATATAGAAGGTGTGTTTGAAGCCTGCCTCGCCTTAAAGCAAATGGGATACAAATTGGTGGTGGTCACCAATCAGTCGGGGATTGCCCGTGGCATGTATACCGAAGATCAATTCCACAGTCTCACCGAATGGATGGATTGGAACTTTGCCGATAAAGGTGTCGACCTCGATGGCATCTATTATTGCCCGCATCATAATGAAAAAGGTCTCGGCGAATATAAAGTCGATTGCGATTGCCGTAAGCCAAAACCTGGCATGCTACTCGATGCGGCAAAATTCCTAAAAATTGACTTGTCGCAGTCGGTGATGGTGGGCGATAAAGCTGATGATATGCTTGCGGCTAAAGCGGCAGGGGTGCCGACACGTATCCTCGTCCGTACTGGTAATGCAATCACTGATGATAGCGAGGCGTCTGTAGTGCTCGATAGCATTGCCGATGTGCCGGGATTTTTAAAGAAGTAGCTTATCTTGCTATTTAAAGCGTGTATCAATCGATTAGAACGGTGAGATTGAGCTCGAACCGAGAGCTTAACAACAAAAAGTGCAGTATTTACTTTATCGTTTTGCTTTGTGACCGATGCTAACGGCGCTATCAGGCGATAAAGATAGCCAAAGTGATGGAAATTACAGCGAATTAGGCGCTAAAACCGACGTTTGGTTTAAAAAATGCGCACTCACTTCGGTTTTTCTAATTATTTTGCCTAAAGGGGTTGCGGTAAAATCTGACATCCCTATAATGCGCATCCACTGGCCCAGCGGGGTCAACGGTGAAAGCCAAAAGCGCTAAATGCTTAAGGTAAATAACCATGCTCTTTAACAATTTATCAAGCAAATCTGTGTGGACACTCACAGGTGTTGAGTTAATCGAAATTACTCTGCCGTTTGGCGAGTAATCAAAATTTAAATCAATGAATGAGTGTTCATAGCAGTATGTACAAAGTTTTGGTTTCGCTTTTTTAAAAGCGGAAACAAACGACAGGATTCATTGAGTCGTTTAACGCGAGTTAAACAAAAAAACTTTTAATTGAAGAGTTTGATCATGGCTCAGATTGAACGCTGGCGGCAGGCCTAACACATGCAAGTCGAGCGGCAGCACAAGGGAGTTTACTTCTGAGGTGGCGAGCGGCGGACGGGTGAGTAATGCCTAGGGATCTGCCCAGTCGTGGGGGATAACAGTTGGAAACGACTGCTAATACCGCATACGCCCTACGGGGGAAAGGAGGGGACCTTCGGGCCTTCCGCGATTGGATGAACCTAGGTGGGATTAGCTAGTTGGTGAGGTAATGGCTCACCAAGGCGACGATCCCTAGCTGTTCTGAGAGGATGATCAGCCACACTGGGACTGAGACACGGCCCAGACTCCTACGGGAGGCAGCAGTGGGGAATATTGCACAATGGGGGAAACCCTGATGCAGCCATGCCGCGTGTGTGAAGAAGGCCTTCGGGTTGTAAAGCACTTTCAGTAGGGAGGAAAGGTTGTAAGTTAATACCTTGCAGCTGTGACGTTACCTACAGAAGAAGGACCGGCTAACTCCGTGCCAGCAGCCGCGGTAATACGGAGGGTCCAAGCGTTAATCGGAATTACTGGGCGTAAAGCGTGCGCAGGCGGTTTGTTAAGCGAGATGTGAAAGCCCCGGGCTCAACCTGGGAATTGCATTTCGAACTGGCAAACTAGAGTCTTGTAGAGGG
>AACY020563688.1_pt1 | contig 48100 bp, 42 predicted proteins | sample 267378 | NCBI WGS metagenome assembly AACY02 (sample SAMN02954345, study PRJNA13694) | marine metagenome | biome: aquatic; feature: ocean; material: water; isolation source: isolated as part of a large dataset composed predominantly from surface... | reverse complement strand
TTGCTGCTATCGATTGCTCAGCATTCTATTTTTTGCTGAAGAATTAATTCGATTAACTGGCTTCGGCTGATGTTACTGGCCAATGCCTGCTCATTCAAGGCGTCATATAAATCTTGTGACACCTTTAACTCTATTCGCTTTAATCCTTTGGCTTTATCCCGCTGGATCTGGTTGCGCTTATTGACCTTAAGTTGCTGGCTACGGGACAAAGGATTGCTACGTGGGCGGCCCCGGCGCTTTTCATTGGCAAAAAGGTCAATGGTAGTTCTATCTGTTGCTTCTTTTGCCATGTTCTTATTGTTTAACCGATGCCTGAACCTTCCCAAGACATCTGGATAATACCTTTTGCAATAAACCCGGCGCAGCCGAGAAATAACACTAACCACACAATAAATCGACCAAATTTCGGCACATTACCTTGTTTAAGCACATCGTGGATGGCCATGCCGATAAAGAAAAATATCGCGGCAAAAAACAGGTTCAGGCCGATGGTTTCAATTTGTTCCATGTACTGAGATAACATACTTTCTTAGTCCTCTAGAGTCTTCTAAGGCTAAAAGAGGCGCGAATATATCACATCAGCAGTGTGTCGGCTATATGATTTAGGTCGAGAATCATTGTCATTTACACTGAGTGTTTGTCAATAAATTCAGACACAATACGATTAAACACCGCCGGTTTTTGGGCATGTAGCCAATGGCCACAACCTTCTAATGTTTTGGCCTGCGCCGCCGGAAATTGGCGCATGATCTCATCGCGATGCTCGGCGGTCACATAATTGGAGTCGCCACCCCGGATAAAAAGGCTCGGTCCGTTAAAGACTTGCTGTGTTTCGTGCTTTTGATTAGGCCAACCAATGATGTTGGGATAGCAGCTTTTTAAGCCAGTGAGGTTCATCTTCCAACGAAAACCAGTATCGGTGCGCTGAAGGTTTTTAAGTAAAAACTGCGCGGTCGGCTCATCGATGCCACCCGCTAATAAATGCGCTAACGCAAAGCGGCGGTCGGTGTGGCCTTCGAGTGGCAAACTTTCGAGTGCGGCAAATACCGCATCATGGCGCGGTTTGTAAGCAACAGGGGCAATATCGGCGGCCACCAGGCTGATGATGCGCTCTGGGTAGGCAAGGGCAGTTGCCATGGCGATTTTACCGCCCATGGAGTGGCCAACAATATGCACGCGCTCAAGCGCAAGTTCATCTAACAATGCGACCATTGCCTTGGCTAAACTTGGGTAATCCATCGTTTGCCAATGTTCACTTAAACCGTGATTAGGCACATCGACACGAATAACCTGATGATTTGCTTCGAGGACTTGTCCTAGTCCCTTAAGATTATCTAAATTGCCAAAGAGTCCGTGGATAAGGAGGACTGCTTCTCCTTGACCTGTGGATGCAAAATTCATGAAGTCGCCTGTGCTGTGGTACATAAAGTGCTGCGGATTGTGCCCCTAATGGGTTAAGTTTGACAAGTCTTGAGGCGATTTTGAGGCACAGTGCGCCGAACTTGCTGGCTTTTTCAGCGATTAACGCGCTTGTGCTAATTTGATGTGCGATTTCACGCATTTTTAGATTAATGATGCTTTATCAGATTGATAGAGATAGATACACTGGGGCAACGATCGCACAGATCCTTTGCGAGGATCGCCTGTGGTGCACTTTTTCGGTTAAGCCTATCGAATAACAAAGGATAATAAGGTTATGAAATACATCGAAGTGGATGAAGAGCTCTATCGTCATATTGCCAGCAAAACGGAACGTATTGGTGAGAGCGCCTCTGACATTCTCCGTCGATTACTCGGCCTGTCCGTCGATGCGGTTGAACAAACGCAACCACAGGCCATTAGCCAACCGAGTTTAGAGGCGGCGACGCCTGAGCCACAGATTGCGCCTCAGGTAGAAACCTTAGTCTCAGCGACCGATTTCAATCAATTGGTGGATGAGCATAAGTTAGCGCAGCAAAAAGGCGCCGTGGGCCGTTTCTTATTCTTGCTCGAGAGTTTATATCAACAGAGCCAAGCGCAATTCTCGCAAATTTTACAGATCCAAGGTCGCGATCGACTCTATTTTGCGCGCTCACGGGAAGAGTTACTCAAGGCCAGTACTACCGCCAACCCGAAGGAAATCGGTAATACCGGATTTTGGGTCACGACCAACAATAACACTGCGAAAAAACGGGCGATTTTAGTCGAAGCCTTAGTGCAATTTGGTTGCGATGCCGAAATTGCCAACGGCATTGCCGAACGCGTATAACGCCTTTATCGACGCCGCAATGATGCGGCGTTTCCATTTAATTAACCGATTTTCCATTAGGAGAGGATCAGGTGGCAATACATCAACGGGCAGGACAAACCGCGAGTCAGACGGATCTGGTGAATATTCCAAAACTGATGAGCCATTATTACAGCATCAAACCTAATGTGGATGCTGCCGAGCAACGTGTGACGTTCGGGACCTCGGGTCACCGCGGAACTGCGTTTCAAGCAAGTTTTAACCAAGACCATATTTGGGCGATTACCCAGGCCGTGGTGGATTATCGCCAATCGGTGAATATTGACGGCCCACTATTTTTAGGTATCGATACCCACGCCTTATCTTATGCAGCCTACGTGTCGGCGATTGAAGTGTTAGCGGCCAATAAGGTGACTGTTAATATTCAGCAAAATGATGGCTTTACTCCCACGCCTGTGGTGTCCCATGCCATTATTTGCGCCAATCGTGAAGCCGCACTGACTGGTGCCGCGTTAAGCGATGGTTTGATCATCACGCCATCTCACAATCCGCCGCAGGATGGCGGCATCAAGTACAATCCTCCCCATGGCGGACCAGCCGAAGGCAATATCACCGCTTGGATTGAGTCCCGCGCCAATGATTACCTGCGCGCAGGGCTGAAGGGCGTTAATAAGCTGGCTTATGCCGACGCGTTAACCTCGGGCTATGTGCATGCCATCGATTTGATTACCCCCTATGTGGCGGATTTAGTCAATGTGGTCGATATGCATGCTATCGCCAAGGCTAAGCTGAAATTGGGTGTTGACCCATTAGGCGGCTCGGGTATTCATTATTGGGCGCCGATTGCCAAGCACTATGGTATCGATATCACCTTAGTTAACGATAAGGTAGACCCAAGCTTTAGCTTTATGTCGCTTGATAAAGACGGCAAGATCCGCATGGATTGCTCTTCGCCCTATGCGATGGCAGGCTTACTGGCCCATAAAGAATCCTTTGATTTATGTGTGGGTAACGACCCTGACTACGACAGACACGGAATCGTGTGTCCGGGCACGGGGCTGATGGATCCCAACCACTATTTAGCGGTTGCGATTGATTATCTGCTGACCCACAGACCTCAATGGAGCGAGCAGTTAGCCATCGGCAAGACGCTGGTATCGAGTGCGCTTATCGATAAAATCTGCGCCTTCCACGGCAAAAAATTACTCGAAGTTCCCGTTGGCTTTAAGTGGTTCGTCGATGGGTTAGCCGAGGCAACCATTGCCTTCGGTGGTGAGGAGAGTGCGGGCGCCGCCTTCCTGCGCCGTGATGGCACGACTTGGTGTACCGACAAGGACGGTTTTATTCTGGTGCTGCTTGCGGCCGAAATGCTTGCGGTTACTGGCAAGACGCCGGGGCAACGCCATCAAGAATTAGTGGCGCAGTTCGGTCAAAGTTTCTACAAGCGTATCGACAGCCCGATTAGCCTCGAGAACAAAGCCAAATTTGCCAAGCTCAATGCTGAGACCTTAAACGCCACTCTGCTGGCGGGTGAGAAGATTGATGCCGTATTAACCCACGCCCCAGGTAACAATGCCTCTATTGGTGGCATTAAAGTGACCACGGCCAATGGTTGGTTCGCGGCACGACCATCGGGCACTGAGGCGTTATTTAAGATTTACGGTGAGAGCTTTATCAGTGAGCAGCATCTTGCCGATATCATTAAGGACGCACAGGCCTTGATTGATAAGGCGCTTAGCGCCTGATTTAGCAGTTAAGCATTGTTTTTACCGATAAAAAACGCACTCATGGAAATCCTATGAGTGCGTTTTTATTTGTAGCGATGAGAAGCCAAGCCGCTCACGCAGATGCTAAATGGTGATGATCAATACTCGAGATGGCAACTTGGTAAGTTGTTCTTATCGATATAGTTTTGATGATATTCCTCAGCCACATGGAATTGCTGCAAAGGTACAATTTCAGTGACAATGTGGCGTAATCCCCAGCGGCCCGAGCGGGCAAAGGCCAGTTTAGAAGCTTCGGCCGTCGCTTTTTGCTCACGGTCATGGAAGAAAATGGTACTGCGGTACTGAGTGCCAATATCGCCACCCTGCATATTGAGCGTGGTGGGGTTGTGGTTCTTCCAAAACACATCCAGTAACTCGTCGTAGCTGACAATCGCAGGGTCAAATTCTACTTGCACGACTTCAGCATGGCCTGTCTTACCTTTTTTGACTTCCTCATAGGTGGTCGCTTCGTTATTGCCACCCATATAGCCACAGGTCGCGTTGGTCACGCCGTTGACTTGTCTAAAGAAATACTCCACGCCCCAAAAACAGCCGGCACCGAAAGTTGCTAACGCCATGATAAATCCTGATAGAAGTCTAGATGGCTAAAGATTGTGATAAAACTCATGCCTAAAAGCAAGTGTGTCGACAAAATTAATCCTATGTCGGCCAAATGTGGCTAAGATGCTGTGGTTTTGCCGTGAAATGCGCTTGTTTGACCAGAATGACAGAGTAACGGTCCAAAAACTTGTGTTAGTATGGATGCGCTTTTTAAGGCGGGTAGCGATAAGTGCAATGAAACAGGCAGTTATTGCCATAAATCCCGCCTTTAACACGCTATTATAAGGAGAATTCTGTGTTACAAGCTCTGTTAGATTCGAAGGATTTTCTCGCGCTGACCCTCGCCAATCCGCAAACCCTCGGTGATGAGTTTAGTTTCACCTTAGGGGAACATACTCGAGTCGAGGTGTGGGACACGGGTGTCATTGTCTTTGAGCCAGCACAAGCCCAAGGTAAGGATGTCATTCTCTCCTGCGGTGTCCACGGTAATGAAACCGCCCCCATCGAACTCTGCAATACCTTAATCAAACAGCTTCTCCAACAAAAAATCATCGCCAAACAACGCACGCTGTTTCTTATTGGCAATCCTTTAGCGATTAATAATGGCACTCGCATTATCGACGAGAACATGAATCGTCTGTTTAGTGGTGAGCATTCAAATCCTCCGGGATTAGTGAATCCTGAGCGGGTGCGAGCGAAAAAATTAGAAACCTATGTCGACCGCTTCTTTAACGGCGCTGCCACAGGGCGCCAGCGAATTCACTACGATTTACACACGGCGATGCGGGCGTCAAAACACGAAAAGTTTGCGATTTATCCCTATCGTCCCGGCCGTGCTTACAGCGCCGAGCAAATCATGTTTTTAGCGGCAAGTGGCGTAGATACTGTGTTATTTCACCATGAGCCGACGACGACCTTCAGTTATTTTTCCTCCGAGCAGTATGGCGCCGATGCCTTTACCATTGAATTAGGTAAGGTGTATCCCATGGGGCAAAACGATATGACGCGTTTTATTGCCGCCCAAGAGATGTTTATGCGCCTTATCACAGACAAACCCTTAGCGCTTGAGCCATTCTCGGCGGATAAGGTGAATCTGTATCAAGTGTGTCGGGTGATTAACAAACATTTTGATGATTTTGAATTTACCTTCGCGACTGATGTCGAAAACTTCCGAGCTTTCCCGAAAGGCTTTGTATTGGCCCGAGAGGGTGGGCAGGAAATTAAAGTCGAACAGGAATTTGAAGCGATTGTTTTCCCCAATGCTAAGGTGCCCATCGGCAATCGCACTGTGATTTGCCTGATCCCTTCAGTCGCGCCAGATGTTCGCTAGTTTTGTAAAGCATTATATACATGCCCACAGGGGATTAGTTGTCGTTTGAACTGTGCCAACGGTTGATAGGTAGTTTACGTTAACGTAATGTTCATCCGGCATATTCGTATAAATTAGGCGTTGTGGATTTTCCATGGCGTAACGAGATAACAAGAGCACAATATGAGCAAAGCAACACTCAACACTGATACAGTGCACCGTGTCGGCTTCTTGGATAAGGCATCGCTTCACATTCCTATCCTTCGAATTCTACAAGCAGACGGCACTACCTATGAAACCGCGGTTTTGCCTGTAATAGATGAAGCCTTAGCCACCAAAATTTACGATACTTGCGTGTTCACGCGGGTACTCGACGAACGTATGTTAGGCGCGCAGCGTCAGGGACGGATCAGCTTCTATATGACCTGTACGGGTGAAGAAGCGGCGATCGTCGGCAGTGTCGCGGCGCTGGACGCTGAGGACGTGATCCTCGCGCAATATCGCGAACATGCGGCGCTGCGTTACCGTGGTTTTACCACTGAGCAGTTTATGAACCAAATGTTCAGCAATGAGAAGGACTTAGGTAAAGGTCGCCAGATGCCAATCCACTACGGTTGCGCGGCATTAAACTACCAAACCATTTCATCGCCACTGGCCACGCAAATCCCGCAAGCGACAGGTGTCGGTTATAGCCTGAAAATGCAGGGCAAACGAAATGTTGCCGTCTGTTATTTCGGTGAAGGCGCTGCGTCTGAAGGCGACTTCCACGCCGGCTTGAATATGGCGGCGGTGTTAAAATGCCCCGTGATTTTCTTCTGCCGTAACAATGGTTATGCGATTTCCACTCCAACCGAAGAGCAGTTTGCCGGTAACGGTATTGCCAGTCGCGGTGTGGGTTACGGTATGCACACCATTCGTGTCGACGGTAACGATATGCTGGCGGTGTTAGCGGCGACGCAACAGGCGCGTGCCTATGCGATTGAGCACAATGCCCCCGTGTTGATTGAAGCCATGACTTATCGCCTTGGCGCACACTCATCTTCTGACGATCCTTCTGGTTATCGCTCAAAAGAAGAAGAGGCGAAATGGCAACAACACGATCCGGTCAAACGCTTCAAGTTGTGGTTAATCAACAAAGGCTGGTTGGCCGAAGCCGATGATGCCCAGCGTTATGAGAAGTACCGTGAAGAAGTCTTAGCTGCCGTTAAAGTTGCTGAAAAATTACCTATCCCTATGCTGGATGAGATCATTGAAGATGTGTTCGACAAGCCAACACCAGCGCTGAAAAAGCAGCTGAGTGAGCTTAAAGAACACATCAAGAAATATCCGCAATCCTATCCCAAAAGTGCAGGGAGGCTATAAGCCGTGGCAGAAATGAATATGTTACAGGCCGTCAATGAGGCCTTGTCTATCGCCATGCAATCTGATGAGCGCATGGTGGTGTTTGGTGAAGACGTTGGCCACTTTGGCGGTGTGTTTCGCGCAACCTCAGGTTTGCAGGAAAAGTTTGGTCGCAGCCGCTGCTTTAACACGCCGCTGACTGAACAAGGCATTGCGGGTTTTGCCAACGGTTTAGCCTCTAATGGTATGACCGCCGTAGCGGAAATCCAGTTCGCCGATTACATCTTTCCAGCCTTCGATCAGATAGTGAACGAGTCAGCTAAGTTCCGTTACCGCAGCGGTAATGAATTTAACGTGGGAAGCCTAGTGTTCCGTACACCCTATGGTGGCGGTATTGCGGGCGGTCATTACCATTCGCAATCGCCAGAAGCCTATTTTACTCAAACGCCAGGCTTAAAAGTGGTTGTGCCGCGTAACCCCGAGCAGGCAAAGGGCTTATTATTAGCCTCTATTCGCGATAAAAACCCTGTGGTGTTCTTCGAGCCTAAGCGTTTATACCGTGCATCAGTGGGCGAAGTTCCTGCGGGCGATTATGAAATCGAGCTGGGTAAAGCCGAAGTGGTGCGAGAAGGGAAAGATATCACCTTAGTGGCCTGGGGCGCACAGATGGAAATCATCGAAAAAGCGGCCGACATGGCGGCAAAAGAGGGGATTTCCTGCGAAATTATCGATTTACGTACACTCGCGCCTTGGGATGTGGATACGGTTGCCGATTCTGTGAAGAAGACAGGCCGCTTACTGATCAACCACGAAGCGCCATTGACGGGTGGTTTTGCGGGTGAAATCGCCGCGACGATTCAGCAGGAATGTTTCTTGTATTTAGAATCCCCCATCAGCCGTGTATGTGGTCTAGATACCCCATATCCACTGGTCCACGAAAAAGAATATATGCCCGATGCGCTCAAGACCTTTGAAGCCATTAAGGCATCAGTGAACTTCTAGGAGTCCGGTATGATTAAAGATTTTATTTTGCCGGACATTGGTGAAGGCGTTGTCGAGTGCGAACTCGTTGAGTGGTTGGTGCAAGAGGGCGATACCATTGCTGAAGACCAGCCCATCGCCGATGTGATGACAGACAAAGCCTTAGTGCAAATTCCGGCGCCTTTTGCAGGAGTTGTGACCAAGCTATATTACGCCAAAGGCGATATCGCTAAGGTGCATGCACCGCTTTATGCCGTGCAGATTGAGTCTGACGAAGCCGCGCCTGTTGCTGCGTCTCAACCTGAAGCACACGCAGCGACGCAAACATCCGTAAGCCAAGCCTGTGTGGCGGGTACTAGCGTGGAAGAGTTCCTGCTGCCCGATATTGGCGAAGGCATTGTTGAGTGCGAACTGGTCGAATGGTTAGTCCAAGAAGGCGATACTGTGGTTGAAGACCAACCCATCGCCGATGTGATGACAGATAAAGCCCTAGTGCAAATTCCCGCCATCAAAACGGGTAAGATTGTCAAACTGCACTACCGTAAGGGCCAGTTAGCTAAAGTCCATGCGCCATTATTTGCGATTGAGGTTGAAGGTGGCGTCAGTGCGCCAGTCAGCCATGTACAAGAAGCCAGCGCCGCCGCTGTGAATACCGCTGTACCAGCAGCTTGCGCGGCGGTGTCCTCGGAGCCTGCTCGCCAAGGTAAAGCCTTAGCCAGCCCAGCCGTTCGCCGTATGGCGCGAGCCTTAGATATCGATTTAAGTCGTGTACCTGGTAGTGGCAAACATGGTCGTGTGTATAAGGAAGACATTACTCGCTTCCAAGCGCAAGGCGGCGCTGTGCCTGCCGTTGCGCCAGTGGCTGCTGCCCCAACTGTGGCTCAATCGACAGTATCTACCGCAGTGGCAAGCGCTGCACGGGGCGACATTGTTGAGCCTATTCGTGGCGTGAAAGCCGTGATGGCGAAAATGATGGTGGAATCGGTATCCACCATTCCACACTTCACCTATTGCGAAGAGTTTGATTTGACAGACTTAGTCGCACTGCGTGAAAGTATGAAGGCCAAGTACTCCTCCGACGAAGTTAAGCTGACCATGATGCCATTCTTTATGAAGGCCATGTCGTTAGCCTTAACGCAGTTCCCTGTGCTTAACAGCCAAGTGAATGCGGATTGTACGGAAATCACCTACAAGGCGCGTCATAACATAGGTATGGCGGTCGACTCTAAGGTGGGATTACTGGTACCAAACGTCAAGGATGTGCAAGATAAGAGCATCCTTGAGGTGGCTGCCGAGATCACTCGCTTAACCAATGCCGCGCGCAGCGGCCGTGTGGCGCCAGCGGATCTTAAAGAAGGCACGATTTCGATTTCGAATATCGGCGCCTTAGGTGGCACAGTCGCAACGCCAATTATCAATAAGCCGGAAGTCGCGATTGTCGCATTAGGTAAGTTACAAACCTTGCCTCGCTTTAATGAGAAAGGTGAAGTGGAAGCGCGTCAGATCATGCAAGTGAGTTGGTCTGGCGATCACCGTGTAATCGATGGTGGCACTATTGCCCGTTTCTGTAATCTATGGAAACAATATCTTGAGCAACCGCAGGATATGCTGTTAGCCATGCGTTAATCGGCTATCAGCCAATACTTACAGCCAATCCAACAAAAAAGGACGCAATTTAGCGTCCTTTTTTATTCGCAGGCCATAAATGGGTTAATCTTTTGATCCCAATTACGTATAATTCGCGAACGTTGTTATCCTGATGGATTTGTTATGAGCCCCAGCCCATTTGCCCCAACAATCGAAACTATTGATTATCCGTTTCCGCCTAAGCCAATTCCTCTGTCCGATGCCGAAAAAGCGGACTATAAGGCACGTATCAAGCAGCTGCTGATTGAAAAAGATGCGGTATTGGTTGCCCATTATTATACCGACCCTGAAATTCAAGCACTGGCCGAAGAAACCGGCGGTTGTGTTTCCGACTCACTCGAAATGGCGCGCTTTGGCCGCGATCATCCCGCCAAGACGTTAATCGTCGCCGGGGTGAAGTTTATGGGTGAAACCGCCAAAATTTTAAGCCCAGAAAAAACCATTCTGATGCCGACTCTTGAGGCGACCTGTTCATTGGACTTAGGTTGCCCCATCGATAAATTCAGCGCCTTCTGTGATGCACATCCTGATCATACCGTGGTCGTTTACGCCAACACCTCTGCGGCGGTAAAAGCCCGTGCCGATTGGGTAGTCACCTCAAGTATTGCCCTTGAAATCGTTGAGCACTTAGACAGCGAAGGCAAAAAAATCATTTGGGGGCCAGACCGTCATTTAGGCAGTTATATTGCCAAACAAACGGGCGCCGAGATGTTGATGTGGCAGGGCGACTGTATCGTTCACGATGAATTTAAGGCCAATGCGCTGCGTGATTTAAAGCGTGTTTACCCCGATGCAGCGATTTTAGTGCACCCAGAGTCACCCGCGAGTGTGGTGGCGATGGCGGATGCTGTCGGCTCCACCAGCCAGTTGATTAAAGCTGCACAAACCATGGCTAACGAGCGTTTTATTGTGGCGACCGATCGCGGTATTTTCTACAAAATGCAACAAGCGGCGCCGGGTAAAACACTGATTGAAGCGCCTACTGGTGGTAACGGTGCCACCTGTAAGAGCTGTGCCCACTGTCCTTGGATGGCGATGAACGGCTTAAAAGCCATTGAAGCGTCATTAAGTGACAGCGACAAAACCACCCATGAGATCTTTGTCGATGAAGATTTACGCGTAAAAGCGTTAATCCCGCTGACCCGTATGCTCGATTTCGCCAAAACACTGAATATGAAAGTGAAAGGCAACGCTTAACCAAGCGTCCATAACACTCACTAAAAATGAAATCCCTGCCACTTGGCGGGGATTTTTGTATCGGCTTAAATTGCTCAGCAGCTAAGCTGTTAAGCATCTGCTTAATAAGTCGCGCTAGCTTTAGACGCTAATTCTTTATTGGTGCATTTATGCTTGAATTTAAAGAAATACATGCTCTTTTACTTACGGGATCTGTGTTGTTGGCCTAAATTTGATATAGCAAAGCGTAGGTGAGTTCACTCATTACGCTGTGTTCATGCAATTTTGTATAAGATAACCATGGAGAAGGGTATGAAAAACATCGTGTTACTGCTTGCTTCAATGTCTGCTGCCAGCGCATTTGCAGACGTGAGTGTGCCAATGAATCTTGTCAATGAAAAGGGTGTGGGTGAGAGTGTCGGTCAAGTGACTGTTTCAGAATCGCAATATGGAGTGGTATTTACGCCATCACTCAAAGGCTTAATGCCGGGATTACATGGTTTCCATCTACATGAGAACGGCAGCTGTGATCCAAAGGAAAAGGACGGAAAAATCGTCCCTGCTGGTGCAGCAGGTGGACACTATGATCCTACCGCCACGAAAGCCCACGGTACGCCATGGGGAGAAGGGCATTTAGGCGATCTGCCACCATTGTTTGTCGATGCAGACGGTGCTGCTAGCCAGGCCGTGCTGGCACCGCGTTTAAAAATGAGTGATCTTAAAGGCCATGCAATCATGATCCATGCCGGTGGCGATAACCATTCCGATCACCCTGCGCCTTTAGGTGGCGGCGGTGCGCGTGTGGCCTGCGGTATTATCAATTAATGTATCGCCAATATAAGTTGCTAGCGGCGAAATGCTAGCTTGGAAATGACAGTGCATTGATGAGTAGTGAAATCGGCATAAAAAAGCCCCGCAAGTGCGGGGCTTTTTGATAAAGAAGTATGATTACTTCGCGTTCATCAGTGCAACCGCGTTATCTAACATACGGTTACTGAAGCCCCATTCGTTATCGTACCATGCCATGACTTTAACTAAACGGCCGTTAACGCGGGTTTGCGTTGCATCGAAGTTAGATGAAAACGCATTGTGGTTGAAGTCGATAGACACCAGTGGCTCTTTGTTGACGGCTAACACTTCGCTCAGTGGAGCAACAGCTGCTGCACGTTCGATGATGGCGTTAACTTCTTCAACAGTGGTATCACGTGCTGCAATGAAAGATAGATCCACTAAAGACACGTTAACAGTGGGTACACGTACTGCTAAACCATCGAATTTACCTTGTAATTCAGGCACCACTAAACCTACTGCCGCAGCAGCGCCCGTTTTAGTTGGGATCATTGAAAGTGCTGCAGCGCGCGCACGGCGTAAATCTGTGTGGTATACGTCAGATAAACGTTGATCGTTGGTGTACGCGTGGATGGTGGTCATCAGACCCGATTCGATGCCAATCTCATCGTTTAACGGCTTAGCGAAAGGCGCTAAACAGTTAGTGGTACATGAGGCGTTAGAGATAACTGTCATATCCGCGGTCAACACATTGTTGTTCACACCGTAAACGACGGTTGCATCAACGTTTTTGCCTGGTGCAGAGATAATAACTTTTTTCGCGCCCGCCGCTAAATGTGGCTGTACAGATTCTTTAGAAGTGAAGATACCTGTACATTCGAACACGACGTCAACTTGTAAGTCGCCCCAAGGTAATTTACCAGGATCGCGCTCTTGGAAGGTGAGGATCTTGTCGCCGTTGACATAAATTGCTTCTGCATCATGCTCAACTTTGGCATTGAAACGACCATGTACCGAATCGTATTTAGTCAGGTGAGCGTTGATTGAAGCGTCGCCTAAATCGTTGATGGCAACAATTTTGATTGGGTAAGCTTTTTCGCTTTCATACAGGGCGCGTAATACGTTTCTACCGATACGGCCATAACCATTTATTGCTACACGGATAGTCATCTCATATCCCTCTGGTGATTATAAAATTCAACTGGTAGTAAAATTACCAAACTGACAGCTATCGTCAAGTGAATTCGGCAATTTTGCCGGGATTCGGTTAACAAATTAGGTGTTTTTTTTACATCGGTCGCGAAAACACCATTTTTAGCTCGGCATTTGGATAAAAAATTACAAGATGGCAAACATTTTGCCGACATTCCTCAAAACGCAAGTTAAGGCGAATTAGGCTTCTCTGGCTCGACAGTTGCTGCCGCAGGCGGTGACGCCTCGGTGGGTTGAGGCGCGAGCCAAAGCGCAACAGGGCTCGTTGAATAGAGACCATCTTCTAACGCATCGATTAAGTTTTGGGCGTATTCATCTAATTTGGCCGCCAGCGTTTTGTCGCCACCGATTAAGGCTAGCATCTTATCTTCAGAATACTTCTGCTGCGTAAGTAGTAAATTTGCCTTTGTCAGCATATAAGTTTTTTCAAGCGCTTGGGTTTGGCGATAGGCTGAGGCAAGCCCAAGCAACCAATTTGGGTCAAAGTCAGCGTATTGGATCTCTGCGAACACTTTAAGATAGAGTTGTTGCGCTTTGATGGCATTACGGTTGCTGTAGTAGGTGGCAATTTGCGCCAACAGAAATGGCTCAGTGACTTCGCCAGCGTTTTCTTGCGCCAATAATCGGCCTAGCGCACTGGTATCGCCAAAACGTGTCCATTGATAATAAGACATAAAGGGATCTTGGCGTTCACGGGTTTCATCCTGTAGGCGGCTGAGGTTTTGTGTGCTCAGGCGAAAGGCTCTGGCTCTGTCAGCCGTGCGATTCGTATGGATGATATGTTGCACGCCAGATGCTAATTCAATACAACGACTGTAATCCTCGAGGTAAGTTAACTGTTGGTAAAGTTGCTTACCCGTAGGATTTTTGTTGTCTAATAGGTCGAATCGGCTCTGGATCAGCTTCGTTTTCTCGGTTAAACACCAGCCATCCTTATGCAAATCGGCACAAATTTCAGGATTATTTTTACAAATCGTTTCGATATTTCGGCCATTATCACAACCGAAAAGGCTTATCGCGAGGGTAAATGATGTAATTATTACTAGATTTTGTCTCAAAGTACGCTCCAAAATGCAATTTTCTCTAATAAAATTACAGATTTACAGAAAATATCTTACTGGCAAGCTGGGTCAGTTTTCATTACAATGGCGCCGACCAAAACACAGGGTTTCCCCTAAAACCTACATAAGATTATTGGTCTTTTCGTCATGTTACTCAAACCTTTCAATATATTTTATTGAAAAGTGAGATAAAGGATCTGTAAATGAGCGCTGATAAACACCTACAAAGTTGGCAAGAACGTTTTGAAATGGCAGAGGCAATGCAACCTTTGCTGGGCAAGTTGTACCGTAACCAAGGCGTCGAAGTTGTGGTTTATGGTAAGCCATTACTCAATGCTTCTACTATTGAGATTATTAAAGCGCACCGTTTAGTTCGTCGTCATGTCGGCGAGAAATTACGTTTACGCGAGAGTTTCCCATTTGTTCAAGCCTTAAGCAGACTCGCTGTTAAACAATGTAAAGTGGATATTGGTAAGCTTGCCGTTAAATACTGGGCTGAACATACCGATACCAACGAAATCGAAAGCTATATGGCACGCGAATTAGCGGCGGCGATTGACCATGCTGATGATATCGCACCGCGTGATGTCGTGTTATATGGTTTTGGTCGTATCGGCCGCTTATTAGCGCGTTTACTGATCGAACGTACTGGCCGCAGCAACAAGTTAAGACTGCGCGCTATCGTATTACGTGGTGGTAAGAAGGGCGATTTAGAAAAACGCGCTAGCTTACTGCGTCGTGACTCTGTTCATGGTCCATTCAACGGTTCAGTTGAAGTGGATGAAGAGAACAACGCCATCATCGCGAACGGCACCTATATCCAAGTGATTTACGCAAACTCGCCTGATGAAGTGGATTACACCAAATACGGTATTACAGATGCCTTAGTGGTAGACAACACGGGTATTTGGAAAGATGAAGCTGGCCTTGGTTTACATTTGAAGAGCCCAGGTGCAAGCAAAGTGTTACTGACAGCACCAGCAAAAGGCGCCATCAAGAACATCGTTTACGGTGTGAACGAAGGCGACATCACTGCGGAAGACATCATTGTGTCTGCGGCGAGCTGTACCACTAACGCCATCACACCTGTACTGAAAGCAGTAAACGACAAGTACGGTATCGAGAATGGTCACGTTGAGACGATTCACTCATACACGAACGATCAAAACCTGATCGACAACTACCACAGTGCTGACCGTCGTGGTCGCAGTGCACCATTAAACATGGTGATCACTGAAACGGGTGCAGCTAAAGCCGTTGCTAAAGCTCTGCCAGTATTAGCAGGTAAACTGACAGGTAACGCGATTCGCGTGCCAACACCAAACGTATCTATGGCGATCATCAGCATGAACCTCAATGCTGAGACCAACAAAGACGAATTAAACGAATACCTTAAAGACACGGCGCTGCAATCACCATTGCAAAACCAAATCGATTACACCGACTCAACTGAAATCGTATCAAGCGATTTAGTGGGTTCTCGCTATGCTGGTGTAGTTGATTCACAAGCGACTATCGCCGAAGGTAAACGTGCCATTCTGTACGTATGGTATGACAACGAGTTTGGTTACAGCTGCCAAGTAGTCGGTGTTATGCAGACCATGTTAGGCCTGACGACTCTGTCTCTGCCGGCATAATCGCTACGCACATAAAACGTCCAATAAAAAGCGCCCTGTAGGGCGCTTTTTTATGCATGATGCGCTTTGTTACAGCGGGATAAAATCACTTCATCCCTTGTCGTTGCAAAGAAAATCATCAAATTGATTATTCCATCGGCAAGTTTTTATCTCTGTGGCTGAATATTGGGCAAACAGTGCGGCTAAGCGAAATATTTCAAATTTGTTGATTGACTCTGAAGGTTAAATCGGTAGAATGCCAATCCGCAGTCAGGGGAAAGCGTAGCAACGTAACTCCTAAGCTTAATGACTCATTAAGCTGTGACATCGATGCGACATTAGCTCAGTTGGTAGAGCGATACCTTGCCAAGGTATAGGTCATCGGTTCGAACCCGATATGTCGCTCCAACTCTTTACGAGTTTGGAAAAATGGCGCGATGGCAGAATGGCTATGCTGCGGATTGCAAATCCGTCGATCTCGGTTCGACTCCGGGTCGCGCCTCCATAGATTAAGGTATTAATGACACGATTCCCGTCGTTAATATAAAGAGTTTGCCCGAGTGGTGGAATCGGTAGACACAAGGGATTTAAAATCCCTCGCTGGTAACAGCGTGCCAGTTCAAGTCTGGCCTCGGGTACCATAACATAGAGAAGGCCTAACATACGTTAGGCCTTTTTTATTGCCACAAATCCAGTTACAACTCCTACAAATTAATCCTGAAACGAATAGTGATCTCCCTCTTAAAAATCACAATTATCAAAAATTTCAGCTTCAAGATAATTGATCTCTCATTTAGTTGTTATTTATTTTAATCAATCCATAATACGCAAACTATTTCCTTAAGATGTGGCAATAGGCGCTATTCCCCCTCTTAAGACAGTGGTATAAATAAGCCGAATTTCCCCTACACGTGAACATTTAGGATAAGTAGTCATGATTTTCTCTCAGGTAGTACTCGCACCCGCTGATCCCATCCTTGGTTTAACCGATACCTTCAAGGCCGATCCACGCCAAGATAAAGTGAACCTCGGTGTTGGCATTTATAAGGATGAAGCAGGGCAGACTCCAGTATTACAGTCAGTGAAGAAAGCAGAAGCCCTATTGCTTGAGCAAGAGAAGACCAAGAACTATTTAGGTATTGAAGGGGTTCAAACCTATAACCGCGTAGTGCAAGAGCTATTATTTGGCGAGGGTAGTGAGCTTGTGACGTCAGGCCGTGCAGCGACCGCTCAGGCGCCAGGTGGTACTGGTGCACTGCGTATTGCCGCCGAGTTTTTACTGCGCAACACGCCATCGCGCACTGTGTGGGTAAGTAACCCAACGTGGGCTAACCATCAGAATATTTTCGAAACTGCAGGTTTAACGGTTAAAGAATACGGTTACTACAACGCAGCTGCCCACGATATCGATTTCGACGGCATGATGACAGATCTCGCCAATGCACAGGCGGGTGACATTGTTTTACTGCACGGCTGCTGCCATAACCCAACTGGCATTGATTTGACCTTAGCCCAATGGGAATTGGTTGCCAATCTATGTGTAGACAAGCAGTTAGTGCCATTGTTTGACTTTGCTTACCAAGGTTTTGGTGCTGGGATTGAAGAAGATGCTGCTGGCCTGCGTTTAGTGGCTGCGAAAGTACCTGAGTTGTTAGTGGCTAACTCATTTTCTAAAAACTTTGGCCTCTACAACGAGCGTATCGGCGCTGTGACTGTGGTTGCACAAAATGCCGATGAAGCGGTGCGCGCCTTTAGCCAAGTGAAGCGTACTATCCGTGCCAATTACTCAAACCCACCCGCACACGGCGCGTTGATCGTTAGCACCATTTTAAGCGATGCGGCGTTAAAAGCACTTTGGGTACAAGAGTTGACCGAAATGCGTGAACGTATCGCCGAGATGCGTACTCTGTTCGTCCAAAGCTTAAAGGATGAAGGCGTGACTCAAGACTTTAGCTTTATTTCCCGCCAAAACGGTATGTTTAGCTTCTCTGGCTTAAATAAAGCGCAGGTTGCACGCTTGAAAGACGAGTTTGGTATTTATATCGTCGGCTCAGGCCGCATTAGTGTGGCGGGTATGACCAAAACCAATATGCCTGTGATCTGTAAAGCGATTGCTCAAATTCTTTAATTTGCCCTCTAAATTAGTCCTCTAATATAAGAAGAGGGCATATTAAAAAGGACAGCTTAGGCTGTCCTTTTTACATTGTGGGTCTTGAAAGGCGCTTATGTTTGCCATTAATCCGTCGTTATGATGCCAAGGTCTCTAGCGGTAAATCCGACTTAATTCTCAATACTGCGCTAAGCGCATCACGCAGACCCGCCTGATCGTGTAATTGCGGATTGTGGCGATTCCTTAACGGGAAGTAATTCATTAAAGTCCCAAGGCGCACTTGTTCAGAATGGCGCAGCACCTTAGTGATCACAGGCTTACCAATCACTTGATGGCACCAAGCAATCCGTTGCTCAATACTAAACTGACCTGCTGGCGAAGTTTCTTCATTCAGATTATCGATAAAAACCACGGGCGCGTTTGTCATCGCTAAGGCTTTGGCAAAGCAGGGCAATAACAGCGGTGGCATAATGCTGGTCAGGAAGCTCCCAGGGCCCAGGATGATCAGATCCGCGCGGCTGATGGCCTCACAGGCTTCGGCGGTCGCATCAACCTGTGGCTCAAGGCATAGGGCAATGGGCGCCTCATTCATCTTATCGACATTAACCTCACCAAATACCTTACAGCCAGAGGCTTGCAATGCCACTAGATGGGTTGGTTGCTCTGACATAGGGATGATATTGGTTTCAATCTTAAGCATATGCCGAATAAGATTGACGGCTTCGAGGGGCCTAACGCAAAGCTTATCGAGGGCAAGTAGCATCAAATTGCCCAAATTGTGGCCGCTAAGTTCAGTTTCGCCCTGAAAGCGATACTCAAATAATTGCGAGCTCACCGATGGGCGATGGGCAAGTTGAGACAGACAATTACGCAGATCGCCCCAGGCAATACAGTCCTGCTCGGCCCGTAATCTGCCCGTAGAGCCACCATTATCTGTGGTTGCAACAATGCCTGTGAGACGATTGCCCAAAAAATCCAGTGATGAGAGTACACGACCCAAGCCGTGACCACCGCCAATGGCGACCACGTGTCTGTATTGATTTAAGATTTGATGCTGCATGAGGGTTCCTTCCTGAATACCCATAAAATCCTGTCCTGTTGTTAAGCGGTGCTGCGAAGCCATGTTTGAGCTCGTTTGCCAACACCTGCGTTAACGGAACCTTAGTATAAAAGCTCAGTCAAAAGCATGCACTAAATATTCACGCTGCAAATGTACCAAAGTGTATGAGTTCAGCGCGGGACCGCATTTTGGCGTAACAAACTCATACCAGCGCTTGGCATAGGCGGTTTTGTCGCCACATTTCGTGAATTTCAAGATATGACATATAATCTGGCGCTTATTTTGCCACTCGTGACTCAATATCAAAGGTGACTTATTGAAAACAGGTAGAATTGGTTCGTTTACACTCGCGTTAGCCCTAGTGATCTTAGCGATTTTTTCGCTGAGAGTCTGGCTCATTCCTACTATCGATGAGCCTGAATCTATCGTTAACCAACTGGAAAACTCCGTTGATCCCGTTACTCAAGTGCCTGACTTTTCTGCCATCAATGATGTAGCGGAAAAAAAGCGTGCCTTTTTTGATTTTCTCAGGCCGATTATTCAACAGCAAAACGCCATTATTGCCACCGAGCGTGACTTTATCACCGACATGTTGGCTTTAGTGGAGAACGACAGCTCTCTGTCGGATACACAGCTAGCACAGCTCAATCAGTTATTTGATAAATATCAATATGCTGCCCGTAATGTGGATGCAAAATCACTCAACAGTTTGCTTAAACGGGTCGATATCATTCCCGAATCTATGGTGCTGATTCAGGCGGCCAATGAATCGGGTTGGGGCAGTTCGCGTTTTGCCCGTGAAGGCTTTAACTTTTTCGGCGAATGGTGTTTTAGTAATGGCTGCGGCATAGTGCCTTCCTCTCGAGGTTCGGGCAAAACCCATGAAGTGAAAGTGTTTCCCTCGGTGGACGCTTCAGTGTCTTCCTATATGCGCAATTTGAACTCGAATACGGCATACACGTTGTTTCGCTCAATTCGGGCCGATTTACGCTCTCAGGAAGCCGAGTTAAGTGCCGATCAACTGATCTATGGACTAGTGAATTATTCTGAAAGGCAAGAAGCTTATATCGACGAATTACTCGATATGTTACGTCATAATGAAAAATATTTGGTGAAGGCGGATGTATAAAAAACGGTGGTTAGTGGGGCTTTGTCTATGTGCAACCAGCCTGCAGGCAGAAACGATTTCCCTCGAATATAAAGGCTTCTACGACAGATTAAAGCAAGTCAATAAGGGCAATTATCAGTTAGTCGAAATCGCCTTTAGTGTGCCGATGCTGCCAAATTGCCAGATCCAGAGTGGCAGCATTTCAAGTGAATTAAATTCAACGTCACTTACATATACTGCGGCGCAGCGGTTGTTTATTCCCTTTGATGACGCGCTGAAAGATCAACGCGCGTTAGTGAATCTAGAGTTTGAGGGCAAGGCTGAGGGCTGTGGTATTGCGATGCAAGTCAGAGCTAAGCAGACTTTAGCAATATACGACAAGGCGCGACTAGCGCAAATCGCCAGCGAAATGGATGCTTTACTCGGAGCCATGCAGGGCTTCCCGATGCGCTACTTTAAGGAGCCAATCGCGGGCTTAAACTTTGAATTTGCTCAAGACCAAGCTGTTACAGTGACGCTCGATGGGCGTGAGCAACAGGTGAACGCCAGCTTTAAGTTGAGTACTGAACAACTTAACAGTTTGACATCATTGCAATTTAGCCAAGCGCCGACCGTACTGAGCCCTTGGGTTAAGTAACGATAGATTTAAGTTATAAACAAGCCCACTCTCGTGGGCTTTTTTATGCGTATCGCATTTACACTTCGTAAACGTTGACGATATTGATGCGTTTTGCCGCATCTAAATCGATATGGCCGCTGTTGGCGATATCCAAAAAGTCAAACGCGGGTAAATCGGCTTCGGCCACATCACCCTTCATCGGCGCATTGGGATCGCGTTTCAAGGACACAAAGTCAAACTGTTCACGGTCAACACCCTGTGAAGGGGCGGTGTTTTGCATGGCAGTGAAAATGGTTTCAATGCGGCCAGGATAGAGTCTATCCCACTGATTGAGCATGTCTTTCACTGCTTGACGCTTGAGGTTTTCCTGCGAGCCACAAAGGTTACAGGGAATGATGGGGAATTTTTTCAATTCCGCATATTCTTCTAAATCCTTTTCACGGCAATAGGCGAGTGGGCGAATAACCACGTTTGCGCCATCGTCTGAAAGCAACTTAGGTGGCATGGCCTTCATCTTGCCGCCGTAGAACATATTGAGGAACATGGTCTCAATAATATCGTCTCTGTGGTGGCCTAGCGCGATTTTGGTCGCGCCGATGCGCTGAGCAAAGCCATAGAGGGTACCGCGACGCAGGCGAGAGCACAGCGAGCAAGTGGTTTTGCCTTCAGGAATTTTCTCTTTCACAATCGAGTAAGTGTCTTTCTCGAGGATGTGATAGGGAATATTCAGGCTGTCTAAATAGGCTGGAAGCACGTGTTCCGGAAAACCAGGCTGTTTTTGATCTAAGTTAACGGCAATAATTTCGAACTGTACGGGCGCTCGCTGCTGTAGATTAAGCAGAATATCCAGCATGGCGTAACTGTCTTTACCGCCACTTAAACAGCACATGACTCGGTCGCCATCTTCTATCATGTTGTAATCGGCGATGGCACTACCCACTTCACGGCGCAGACGCTTCTGTAACTTATTCAGACGGGTAATTTGTTTTTTTGATAATTCTTCAGGCATTTGACTCGCCGTAACTTCAGACATAGCTTCCAACATAAAAAAAGCGCCCAGTAACTCAGTTTCAGGGCGCGTATTATTCCAGCTATCGACGGCGGGGTAAAGAGCGGCGTGCATTACGCCTCTTCAAGTGGCGATTTATAACCATCGGGTTTGATGGCTAACAAATCACAGTTAATGCTATCAATCACATGCTCTGCGGTATTGCCGATAAGTGCCGCCGAGAATCCAGTCCGACCGACAGTGCCTAAAATGACCAGCTCGGCATCGAGTTGCTCGGCAAGCTCAGGGATCACATCCTCTGGTAAGCCTTCTTTTACATGGCAGTGCAGGGTATCGATACCATAGGCATTGGCAAGGTATTGCACTCGTTGCTCATGTTGCATGCGAATGGTGTCGTTATAGGTTTGTGCATCGAAATCGGGCAGTTCAATGGCAAGATTCACCGGCGTGCCGGGATAACCATTGACTAAGTGCACTTCGGCGGCAAATTTTGCGGCTAAATCCTTGGCATGTTCGATAATCTTGCCGTTCAGCATCTGATGATCTGTGTCTTCGGTTGCCACGTTGACGGCGCAGAGGATTTTACCCGCTTCCGGCCAATCATGGTCTTTGACCATCAACACAGGCACAGGCGCTTTACGCATCAAATGCCAATCGGTTGGAGTAAAGATCACCGCCTTTAACTTGTCGTGGGCATGGGTGCCTTTGACTATCAAATCATATTGCCCGGCAATCGCATGATTGATGATGCTTTCAAATGGGCGATTGTGCCAAATCACTTGAGTATCAATATCGAGTTGCAGATGGTTGTAAGCAGTCAGCAGATCTTGGATCCACGCCAGACGCTGATCAATCACGCCTTGGCGCATGGCTTCGCGCTCTTGGCTCGATAGAATCGATGTCATTTCGTAGGAGAAGTCAAAAATAGACAGAAACACAGTCACATGGGCGTTACTTTTACTGGCCAAGGTCACCGCTCGGGCGAGTGCAACCTGATGCTCTGTCGTGGGATCGACTACTACCAGTATTTTTTGATAATCCTTCATAACATGTTCCTTTAGTCATAGGCTCATGTTCATCATGAGCCTTTGGCAATTATCTGTATTGTTCTAGATCAAAACTCTTTTCAAAACCAGTGCCTAGCGCATTAATTACAATTATTAAAGCACAAATGTGGGAGGGTGTGACTTATCTGGCGATCCTGGCATTACCCGCCAAGAGATTCAGTTCATTGTGGTCAAGGATGGTGATGTATTTGCCTTTCACTTCAATCAAACCCGACTTTTGGAAACGGCCTAACAAGCGGCTGATGGTTTCTACGGTCAAACCAAGGTAGTTGCCAATGTCACCACGGGTCATGGTTAAACGGAACTCTTTAGGGGAGAAACCACGACTGCCAAAACGATTAGCGAGATTACTGATAAACGCGGCGAGGCGTTCTTCGGCGTTTTTCTTGCTGAGCAATAAAATCATCTCTTGATCGCTCATGATTTCATTACTCATTAAGCGCATGATTTGCTGACGTAACTTGGGCATGCTGCCTGAAAGCTCGTCGAGAATATTGAAGGGGATTTCACACACCATGGAGGTTTCTAAGGCTTGAGCAAAACTCTGGTGGGACTGAGCGTGAATACCATCAAAACCAATCACATCGCCAGCTAAATGGAAACCGGTGATCTGCTCATCGCCCTGTTCGGTAATAGTGTAACTTTTGACCGTACCAGAGCGGATGGCGAACAGAGATTTTAACGGATCGCCTGATTTAAAAATCTGCTCACCTTTTTGAATTGGCTTTTTACGCTCAATGATGTCGTCGAGCTGATCGAGCTCATTGGCATTGAGGGTAAACGGAATACAAAGGGTTCCCATACTGCAATCGTGACAATGAATTGTGCACCCACTCGCGGCGGGACGACGGTTTTTATTCTGCTCTATTGTCATGTCGGTTCTCAAGTTAATCCACTGCAGCCATGTTAAACCAATTCACTCGCTTGGGCTAGTTTAGCTGCGACAGGGCGATATATAAAGTTTGTGCGCCAAAGGCAATTAAAAGTAAGCCGCTCAATAATCTAACGGTTTTTTGCTGTACCCAATTGGCTAAGCGTTTGGCCGCCACACCGGCACTTAAGAGCGCAGGGAGTGTTCCTAAGCCAAAGGCGAGCATAATCAAGGCGCCTTGGCTGGCAGAGCCTGCCGCCACCGACCAAGTTAAGGTGCTATACACTAGCCCGCAGGGCAGCCAGCCCCAAATCAATCCGGCGGTGATGGCCTGCATTGGCGTGGTGATGGGCACGAGACGTTGGGCTAAGGGTTTAAGGTATCGCCACAACACTTGGCCGAGGCGCTCAATCTGCACTATCCCCACCCAGATTTTGGCAATGTAAAGCCCGGTCGCGATCATCATCACGCCGGCGATTATTCTCAGGATTAACAGGTAACTGTCGAGTTCGAATAAGTGCCCAAGCATGGCCGATGAACCACCCACTAAGGCGCCCGCGAGGGTGTAACTTAAAATCCGGCCGAGGTTATAGCTTAATAAGTAGGTGAGTTGATGGGCTAAGTGATTGCCCTGTTTTGGATTTGGAAGCTGGGAGGAAAAGGCGCCAACGAGGCCGCCACACATGCCAAAGCAGTGGGCTGCGCCCATTAACCCCACCAGAAATGCGCCTGTGACGTTATACTCAATCACAGAGCCAATCACAGAGGCATGCCCTTGTCTTGGCTTGTGATTTTCTCTTGATTAGGGCTAGCTGCTTGGCTCGGTTTATCGGCATCTTCATCGAAGAGAATCGACACGCTTTGACGGTCTAAGTCATCGAATTGTTCGGATTTTACCGCCCAAAAGAACACGGCTACGGCGATCAACACAAAGATCATCGCGATAGGAATTAGTACATAAATGATGCTCATAACCTAAGCCTATTTCGTTGTTATAATTTAATTCGTAATAATCTCAAACTGTTACCCACAACAATCAAAGAGCTTGCCGACATGCCAAGGGCGGCAATATAAGGCGCAACATGCCCAGTTACCGCAAGCGGTAAAATCAGCGCGTTATAGCCTAAGGCCCAAGCGAGGTTTTGACGAATAATTTGTGTGGTCAGTTTAGCAACCTTGACCGCTTGGGTGAAGCGAGAGAGGTGATCGCCAAGCAGAATGAGATCGGCGCTGTTTTTAGCAATCGCGCTGCCGCTCCCCATCGCCACAGATAAATCCGCGCCTGCGAGGACTGGCGCATCGTTGATGCCATCGCCGAACATCGCAACCGGTGTCGATTGCTGTAGTTTGGTCACCAGGGCCAGTTTATCGGCTGGAGTCAGTCCACTGTGGACATCGCTAATCCCGAGTTCTTTCGCCAATTGATGTACATGCCCTGAGCTATCACCACTGGCGATACTGACCTGGCAACCTTGTTGCTTCAAAATATCGACGGTTTCTTTGCTATCGACACGGATATTATCTTGGATCTCAATAGTGGCGATGACTTCAAGCAGGCCATTATGACTGTGGGCGAGCCAAATCAGCTGGTTTACAAGTTTGGGCTCGGCGGCGGCCCCAGTGAAGCTAGAATTACCAATGCGGTACTCAGTGCCATTAATCAAGCCTTTCACCCCAAAACCCACTTCATGGTGAACTTGCTCGGCAACGACATCGACTTGGGCAAAGCTGGCAAAGGCCGCGGCGATAGGGTGTAGTGAGCCTGATTCTAGCGCTGCAGCAATCGCTAGTACCTGTTCTTTCTCGATATCACTATGGCATTCAACCTTGGCAATCGATAGGGTGCCGCAGGTGAGGGTACCGGTTTTATCAAATACCACATGTTTGATTTGTGGCAGTTTTTCAAAGACGCCGGCTTTGCGGGTAATAATCCCAAGGCGAGTAAAAATCGCGGTCGCGCAGGTGACGGCTGTGGGAGTGGCCAGCGCAAGCGCGCAAGGGCAAGTTGCCACTAATACCGACAAGGTGACCCAAAAGGCATCTTCGGGGGAGATTTGCAACCACACCAGATAGGTGATTGTCGCAATCGATAAGATAGTGCCTGAGAAATAACGCGACAGTTTATCGGCTAGCATAGCCACGGCAGGTTTAGTATTTGAGGCTAATTCCTGCAGGCGAATAATTTCGGCAACCAATTGGTCTTGCCCAAGGGCGGTCACTTTAACCTTAATGGGTTGGTCTAGGTTAATGGTGCCAGCAAATACTTGGCTATCGACGGGCTTTTCAATCGGTATTTGCTCACCGGTGAGCATAGCTTCATTGATGCTTGTGTGGCCGTCAACGACGATTCCGTCGGCGGCGACCATTTCGCCGGGTTTAATAAGAATAACGTCCCCGAGACGTAATTTTTTCGCGGGGATCTCTTCTTGCCTCTGGGCCGTAACCAAATGCGCCGTTAACGGCACTAATTTGTGGAGATTACTGGAGCTAACGGACGCTTTTTGTCTTGCCTTCTGCTCGAAATAACGCCCCAGCAGCAGGAAGAAGGTAAACATGGAGACGGATTCAAAATAGACTTCGCCCGTGCCGTTAACAGTCGCAAAGCAACTGGCGATATAGGCGCCGCCAATAGCGATAGAGACCGACACATCCATATTGAGTTTGCCACTGAGCAGGGTGCGAATGGCGCTGAAATAGAAGGGCTGCGCCGAGTAAAGCACCACGGGTGTGGCAAAAATCATGCTTACCCAACGGAAATAATCCCGATATTGCACATCCAAATCGGTAAAGTAACCGGTATAGAGGGCGAGGGCGAACATCATCACTTGCATGGTAGCAAAACCCGCCAAGCCTAAGCGCAGTAAGAATTTGCGGCTATTTTGCTTGGCGGTCAGTTCTTGCTCATCCACTTGATAGGGCGCGGCTTGATAACCAATACGGCTAATTTGCCCAAGAATATCACTGAGTTTAACTTGTTGTTTATCCCAGCTGATCATCGCCCTTTGGGTGGTGGAGTTGACCATCACTTGGCTGACGCCAGGCAGTTGTTTCACTTTATGTTCGATTAACCAAGCGCAGGCCGCACAGGTAATGCCGTCAATGGACAGCGACACAGAGTCACTATTTTCCTCTGAGTGGACAAAGTCCTGCTGTACTTCGGGCAAATCGTAGGCACTAAACTGATTTAATTCATCAGGTACCAGTGCCGTCTGTTTACTGCCAGGTTCGGTTCGAAACTTGTAATAGCTTAATAAGCCTGCATCCACAATGGCTTGGGATACCGCTTGGCAGCCTGGGCAACACATGAGTTCATCGCGATCATTAATGCGGGTGACAAACTGAGTCCCAGTGAGCACGGGCTCATTACAGTGAAAACAACTTGGATGTGTCATAGCAATATTCATTCAACCACAATTAGTTCAACCACAATTGGACGTTGTCTTTGAGTTCGACACGTTGATGAATACGCCATTTACCGTCAAAACCTTCGAGGCGGACTTCCCAAGCACCCGTTAATACATCGGGCAGAGTAATGCGATACACATGGTTAGCATCGGCCGTTACCGTCATCTTGATGTCTTTTTCGGCAATCGTTGGGTGATAAAATTCGACTTTTAACGCGGCTTGATAGGCAGGTCCACCGTGTTGGGTGAAGAGTACTTCGTGGTGATTTTGTTCGAGTTGCCATTGCATGCCAAGTTGCTTGGCATATTTGACTTTACTCAAGTCCATGTTGATGGCTTTGCCTTCTTTGTAATAATCCTCGGCGACCAGAGAGTCAGAGTTAGAGAGGGCAATTTTTAGCGTGGTAAAACTTGCGACGACGGCACACAAAGGAAGAATAATTAAAAACCAAGGCCAAAACTGCTTATACCAGGGTTGTTGTTCGCTCATGTTAAATACCCATAATAAAAATTTGCGCCATTTTACCGTTAAAAGGTGGCTTTAGCACTTTAAAAAAAAGGCCTCGACGTTATCGAGGCCTTAGCGTTACTCACATCTAATTACTTGTTTGACAAGCTATAAACATAAGCTGCGATCACGTGGACTTTCTCTTCACCGAGAACGTCTTTCCATGCTGGCATCACGCCTGCACGGCCGTGTTTGATCGTTTCTTCGATCACACCACGGCTACCGCCATATAACCAAACATCGTCAGTTAAGTTAGGTGCGCCCATGAGTTTGTTGCCTTTTGCGTCCATACCGTGACACGCAAAACAACCTTTCATGAATGAACCTTGACCTTGAGCGGCGAGTTTCTCGTCGTGCTCACGGCCAGATAACTTAACCACGTACTCGGCCAGACCTGCAATTTCGCTATCGTCGATTGGCAAACCACCTTTTGGTGGCATCATGCCATGACGACCGTTCATGATAGTGGTCTTAATAGTGGCTAAATCGCCACCGTATAACCAATCACTGTCGGTCAGGTTAGGGAAGCCTTTGCTACCACGTGCGTCAGAGCCATGGCACTGTGCGCAGTTTTGTAGGAACAAACGGCCGCCCACTTTCAACGCTTCTTGGTTTTTTACTAACTCTTCGAGTGGTGTTGCCAAGTAAGCCGCGAAGATTGGGCCATATTTTTCGTTAGCGTGTTTAACTTCTTGGTCGTACTGAACGTACATGCCTTCTTTTGCTGCCAGCTCAATCGCGGCTGCAGAATCGGCTTTAATCCCTTTCTCTGTACCAATGCTTTGGTTAGAGCTGGTCCAGTTCAGTAAACCTTTGTAGTTACCTAAACCTGGGAACAGGGCTAAGTACACTAGGCCAAACACGATAGTGATATAGAACATATAACTCCACCATTTTGGCAGTGGGTTATTGAGTTCTTCGATACCATCGAAACTGTGACCCATGGATTCGCCTTCTTTGACATCGGTGGTGTTCTTTGAACACACACGTAGCAACAGAAAACATCCTGCGATCACAATTAACGAGAGTACGCTAATCCAAATACTCCAGAAGCTACTCATCACTTATTCTCTCCTGAGTCCTTCGATTCCTTGCTGATTTCCTCATCGGAAAACACAAGATTGGCTGCTTCATCAAAGGATTTTTGACGACGCGAGCTATATGCCCAAGCAAATATACCGACGAAGGTCAGCATCACAATGATGGTTAAAATACCTTGTAATGTGCCGTAATCCATATATTGCCTCCTTATTTGAGTGCGTGACCCAAAGACTGAAGATATGCAATCAAGGCTTCCAGCTCTGTTTTACCTTCAACAGCTTTCTGAGCGCCTGCGATTTCTTCATCGGTGTAAAGATCGTTACCTTTGTAACCGCCTTTATGCATGTTACGCAGAATAGTCATCTTGTCGCCGGTTAACTTGCCGTCTAACTTGTTTTCGGCAAGCCATGGGAAGGCTGGCATATTCGATTGAGGGACCACAGCACGAGGATCGATTAAGTGAACTTCATGCCATTTATCGCTGTAGCGACCGCCAACACGGGCCAAGTCTGGACCAGTACGCTTAGAACCCCATTGGAATGGGTGATCCCAAACAGACTCACCGGCAACAGAGTAGTGACCGTAACGTTCAGTCTCTGCACGTAAAGGACGGATCATCTGGCTGTGGCAGTTGTAGCAACCTTCACGCACATAGATGTCACGACCTTCAAGTTGTAGGGCAGTGTAGGGTTTCAAACCTTCAACAGGCTCAGTGGTATCTTTTTGGAAAATCAACGGCGTGATTTCTACCAAGCTACCGAAGCTGATAGCGATAACAGTGAAGATCGCTAACAAACCGATGTTTTTTTCAACTATCTCATGATTAAATTTCATCGAGTTTGCTCCTTAAGCCGCTTTTGCTTCAGCCAGTGCTGGCAATGAATCTTTAGAGGCTTTCACAGTACGGATCACGTTGTATGCCATGATCAGCATACCGGTTAAGAAGAAACAACCGCCGAGGAAACGTACGAAGTAGAAAGGATAAGAAGCTTCCAGACTTTCAACAAAGCTATAAGTCAAAGTACCGTCAGCGTTAACTGCACGCCACATCAGACCTTGCATTACACCTGAAATCCACATAGACACGATGTAAAGTACAGTACCGATAGTCGCTAACCAGAAATGCACGTTAACTAACTTGATGCTGTACATACGGCCATGGCCGAACAGTACTGGGATCAAGTGATACAGAGAACCGATAGACACCATTGCAACCCAGCCTAGCGCGCCTGAGTGAACGTGACCTACAGTCCAGTCTGTGTAGTGAGATAAAGCGTTAACTGTCTTGATGGCCATCATCGGACCTTCGAAGGTCGACATACCGTAGAAAGACAGAGAAACCACTAAGAAACGCAGTACTGGGTCAGTACGCAGTTTGTGCCATGCGCCAGATAAGGTCATGATACCGTTGATCATACCACCCCAAGATGGTGCGAACAGGATCAGTGACATCACCATACCTAAAGACTGAGTCCAGTCTGGCAGGGCAGTGTAGTGTAAGTGGTGAGGACCCGCCCAAATGTACAGTGCGATCAGTGCCCAGAAGTGCACGATAGACAGACGATATGAGTAAACAGGACGACCAGCTTGCTTAGGCACGAAGTAGTACATCATTCCTAAGAAACCTGCGGTTAACAGGAAGCCTACCGCGTTGTGACCATACCACCATTGCACCATGGCATCGACCGCGCCACTGTACATAGAGTATGACTTGAACAAGCTAACAGGAACGGCCATAGAGTTCACGATGTGAAGCACGGCAACCGTAATGATAAATGCACCAAAGAACCAGTTCGCTACGTAGATATGCGATGTTGTTCGTTTGATAATAGTGCCGAAGAACACTATTGCATAAGATACCCAGACGATAGCGATAGCGATATCGATTGGCCATTCTAATTCAGCATACTCTTTACCACTGGTGTAACCCATTGGCAGCGTAATGGCTGCTGACAGAATGATGGCTTGCCATCCCCAAAACGTAAATGCAGCTAATTTAGGTGCAAATAGTCGGGTTTGACAGGTGCGTTGTACGACATAATAGGATGTTGCAAAGAGGGCTGATGTTCCGAACGCGAAGATAACCGCATTGGTATGTAATGGTCGCAAGCGACTATACGTAAACCAAGGAGTATCAAAGTTCAGATGTGGCCAGATTAACTGAGCCGCAATTAATACACCGACTGACATACCAACAATACCCCACAAAACTGTGGTTAAGGCAAATTGGCGGACAATGGTGTAATTGTAATCAGCGCCTGTTGGCTGGGAATGGTTCATCATAATGCTTCCACTGCTTATTACTTTTACTTTTAGTAAAGACAAGCTTTACCTGTTATATATGACACAAAGCTTGCTTCCCTATTAGGGTTGTGAAGCCATGTCAATGCGTTAACCTACACATTTGTGCTCAAATATGAGGTTTCGCAATGATACTTGAGCCATGTCAAAAAAGATACCAAAGATGGGGTCTGGAAAGTTGATCTAGATCAACCTACGCCATAGAATGTTAACATCTTGCATCACAAGGTTAATTTTTGTGCTTACACGCAAACTTCTGCCACTCGCACTCATGCTAGTTATGATGAATCTCACAGCTTGCAATGAAAAGACCACGCAACAGATAAAAAACACGCCTGCAGACCCAACACTTTGCGTCTTTACGCAGGGAGATTGTATTAAACGCATTGGCGATATTGAGCTGCGTATTAGTCTCACCCCCGCCCATGCCCCGAGCGAAAAACCATTAACATTTAAGCTATTAACATCCGATACTATCGAAAACCTTCAGATCCGTTTAGAAGGCAGAGACATGTTTATGGGGGTTATACCTGTTAATCTTCGTGAAGTGAATAAAACCACCTATGAAGGGCAGATGATTTACGGTGCTTGCAGCAGTGGATACATGGTGTGGCGAGGATTTATCAGTTTTAACCGAAATGGTGTTCAACAAGCCGTCATTTTTGACTTTCTGGCCGATAATCCGAGTTGATTGGAACGATTGAACCAAATAAAACCTTATTTTGTGAGTTTTTGCTGAAGAAATAGCATATACAGCTATTTACCATTCAGTTGATACTGATTTTTAAGGTTATTTTAATGACTCGTCATGGTCCTTCCAGTTATCTTTGACTCGAACAAAGATATCGATGTTATTGATAAAGAGTTCGAGCAAATCTGGGTCAAAATGTTTACCCGCACCTTTACGCATTTCGACAATAACATCCTCTAATGGCCAGGCAGCTTTGTAGCATCGTGCGTGTGATAGGGCGTCGAACACATCTGCGATAGCAACGATGCGGGCAAAAATGTGAATTTGATCTTGTTTTAAATTGCTTGGATAGCCAGAGCCGTCAAATTTTTCATGGTGTTGTAGGGCGATAATTGCCGCTGCTTTTAAAATTGGCCGTTCGGAATTGGCGAGGATCTGGTATCCAATACTGGGGTGCTGACGCATTACAGACCATTCTTGGTCATCTAACTTTCCAGGTTTGAGTAATACCGCATCGGGGATCGCGATTTTACCTATATCGTGCATTGGAGAGGCGCGGCGCAATAAGTCGGCTTCGGTTTCGGTTAACCCCGCCAATAACGCTAGTTGGGCACAATATTCCGCCATGCGCTTAACATGATTGGCGGCTTCTTTAGAGCGACTCTCGACCACATCGCCCAAACGTAGGATCAGTTCTGATTGAGTATCTTCCACCTCTTGATTCAAGAGGAGATTCTCAAACGCAACTCCGACGTTTATCGCAAAGATATCGACCAGTTTTTTATCCAAATCATCAATTTTATCAATGCCATCCATATAGAGCAGGTTAATAAGGCCGCTCTTTGTCGGAAAATAGCCGATAAAACAATTGTCTTCGTATAAGCAGCGTTTTTGCATTAAGGCGCTACGCAACAGCGTGGCAATATGCTCAGGGAGTTCTTTATGTGAAGGACTATTGGCAAACTGCCCTGTACCGGCGAGGATTTCAATTTCTGCCGTATCCACATGACCACTAATCGCATCCATGGCATTGCAGGTCAGCAACAAGGTTTCGGTATCAAGATTAAGCAGAGTCGCGACTTGGGTGAGCAGGCCATCGGCAAATCGATGCAAGGTTCTGAGTTCAAAGAGACCCGAGGTGGCTTCAAGCACCCGCTCTAAGCCCTTACGATGATTCACTTGCGCTCGTCTTGCTTGCTCAATTTCCATAATGTCGCGATAGGAGCGTAGGGCAGAGTAGACGCTGGTCATGAGTTTGCGGGAATCGAGTTCAGATTTAGCTTTGTAATCATTGATATCGTAGTTGACTATTACATCCTCTTCGGGGGCTTGTCCGGGCTGGCCAGTACGGAGAATGAGTCGAATATTTTTGTTCACTTGCACTTCGCGGATCCATTTAACTAGCTCGAGTCCCGCATGGTCGCTTTCCATCACCACATCGATAAAAGCAACGGCAATGTCTTGTTCTTGGGCGAGCAGCTCTTTTGCCTGTTCGCCACTGTAGGCATTAATAAAGGTGAGGGCACGGCCATCGAGTCGAAAACGGGAAAGGGCGAGTTTAGTCACGGTATGGACATCGGGCTCATCATCGACAACAAGGATCTTCCAGGGGGCCCCAGAGGTAGATGTTTCAGTGGTTTTCTTAGTGGAGAACAACGGCTTTTTGTTTGTAAGATCAATCACCATCCGGTACCTCAACACGTAAAGGAGCAGCACACAGTTAGAGTGTAGTAGAAGCCAATCAGATCAGTTGAAAATAATTAAGATAGTGGGGGAGTTAGCATTATTACATTAAGCTTGTTGATAACCATTCTCATTTTAGTATTATCGACACAGGGTTAATCGCAGGGGATTTATATGGCTGAACGTATCAATCTATCCATATCAGAGGAAAAACTCGCGCAGCTTATTCGCGAAGGCACGTTATGTGCGGCGGACTTTTCTTGTCTCGATAGTCAATCAAAACGTAAAGTCTGGCAGCTTTGTCTGATTTGCTGCCAAAAACGCATCGGTTGCCAGCAATGTACGCAAACGAGCTGTCCACAAATTGAGTTTTTGGTTAATGCCGATAAATAACGTTATCGGCATTTGCATTTAAGTATTATCATGCAATAAACTATTAAATTTTAAAGTTAATATGCAGCTTCCTCCAGTATTGCCATTATTTGATTCAATTCAATTCATACAAGACGGCAATAGTGTGGTGAATCAATACATCACACAAGTCAGCCTTGCAGATGTACCTGATGCGGGTTTAGTAATGGAACACGCAACTGATTGGTTATTCGAGCAAAAACACAGTGAAAACAACTATAAAGCCTATCGGAGTGAAGTAACAACGTTCCTACATTGGTGTTTTGATGTCGCGAAAATGTCGCCCACACAGGTGTTACGTAAGGATATGAGTCGCTATGTGGATTATTGCTTGGCGCCACCAATAACGCTAATCGGTTACTTTAACGTGCCACAGTTTAAACTCGATAAATTGCGGGATGAGCGAGTGCCCAACAGCCTTTGGCGGCCATTTGTCGGCAAGAAAACCCTTGGGCAAGTACAGCCTTATGTGTTGAGCGATAACGCCTTAAAGACCAAGATTGCTATTTTATCCTCGTTTTATAGCTATTTAATGAGTGAGGAGTTTTGCGAGCGTAATCCTGCGCAAATTTGGTTGAATCACAGTCGTTTTGCGCAAAACAAGCAGTATCAAAGACAAACTGATGAAGATGAAAACAGCTTGGCTTTCACAGAATTACAGTGGTCCTATGTGATGAGTACAGTGACTCAGCTGGCAGAAACGACACCCGAATTACACCAACGTAGTTTGTTTTTGATTTCATTGATTTATTCCTGTTATTTGCGTATTTCAGATGTTTCGGCTCGGGTTGGCTATTCGCCCGTTATGGGGCAATTTAGGCAAAATCCACAGACTGGAATTTGGAGTTTTCACATTCCGCTCAGTAAAGGTGGGAAAAAACGCAGCGTGGCCATTTCTAAGGCGTTACTCGATGGTTTGGTTAAATACAGGCAATTTTTGGGGCTGTCAGATTTTCCAAGCCAAGGTGAACATCATCCTTTGTTTGTTCGCCATCGCGCCGCCGGTCGTGGCCGCGACGCGGGTCTTGTCAATGCCAATCTTGGGATCCGGCAAATCCGCGAAGACATCCAAACTATTATCAATCTTGCCGCGGATAATGCTCAAACCGATGGCTTTAATCAGGATGCTGAGCAAATGCGAAAACTCACCGCACATAATATCCGACACACGGGGATCACCCATGATATCAACATCAATCGTCGGCCATTGTCACACGTACAAGCCGATGCGGGCCATGAGAGTATCGACACCACATCGAAATATTTGCATACCACACAAATAGAAAGACATGAAAGCGCCTTCAATAAGCCATTAGACCATTTACGAGGGATTGGCTAGTACCGCGTTGGCATCCCAAATCCCTCTCATACAAAACTGCGCACAATGTATATTATGTTAAATAATATATAGGTGAATATGGTTGATTACCTTTCCCTATGCAAATGACAGAGTTTCGTTGATCCCTCTCATAAGTCACTCACATCAAGGGTTAAGAATGCCCTCGTTTTAACACTCACCGTTGGTTTTTAATCACCAGCCTAAGGATGTGTTTAATGAATTTATTTAAAGGCGTTTCTACGTGAATATTTGGCTAGGATTGCCCTGCAAGTTGTGCAGATTTCACGTAGCGCACGAATGTGACTAAAGGATTGTGATTAACAAAGATTGATGATTTAGCGATAAGTTCGGGTGGACTCGCTTAAACGCGCTATTAATGAGCGCGTTGATTAACCTCGCTAAATCGCTTTGTTTATTCGAGCCTATCTTTTGGCGCAAAGTTCACAATACTCAGATACAGCAATGTAGTCCCTTCATCAGTGGAATCGTCTTTAAGCAAAATGCTTGTTGTGCAATGCGCCTAAATTATCCAAATTCCCAGAGCATTACGATTCAATGCTGTTAAACCTAACCACACAAAGAAGTCTGTTGGCTTGAATGATGGTTTCGATTCCACACTCGCAATCCCTGTCGTATTCGAGTGTAAGATGAATAATACTATTTTTGTTTGTCGCTGGGTTTCTAGGTTTAGACAAACGGGTTTGAGTGACTTAAGTATTCTTATGGAATGATTGAAGCTGCTTGGTTCGCTTTGTGGAGAAAAACTTTGTAATGCCGAGTGTAATCTTAACACAATAAAACCACTATATTTAGCTAAGTAATTATAAATAAAGCAGTTTAAACTCAGCTCCGCAAAATCCAATATTGTTTCATCTAGGCTTTACAAATGGTTTTTATAACCATTAATGTCTTGATAATGTGGATATAAAATGAAGGGGCCGTGCTGTGTTAGAGAAAATGCCAAAGGGCATTCGAATCGATACAGTGTATGTCAAAAAGCCTGATAACCGCCCCACTCTGACTTTATTTGTGAGTGAGTTTGATATCACAGTCAATGACCATTCGGTCACAACTTAAGTGGTGACCGAATGGAACATGTATTATCAAAGGCCATCCATAGCCTTGTTTATTCGATCCTTTTTTATTGGTTAGGCCTCATGTGCAAGTAACAGCGGATTTACCGTTGTCGCACCATAGCCCTTTGCATTGAGCTCGGCATCCAATCCCAGCGTTGCGATATCATCCGCAGCCGCATCTAACAATGGCAAACGGTTGGTAAACAACATCTTAGTGTAGCCCATACACGTCTCACAGCTCTCAATTCGCACGTTGGCTTTATGATCGTCAAAGGACCAAATGGACATCTCCCGAGATTGTTCGCAGCAAGTACAATGGGCACGCACATAATGCCACTCAGTTTCGCACAGACTGCAATGCAGATAACGCAGCCCTTCGCGGGGTTTATCGACAATCATGCTGGCTACCGGATGACTGCCGCACACAGGGCATAAGCTGGATTGCTTAACCCGATTGACATCCATACGTGCAATCACCATGGGCGCCCAATGGGACCAATACAGTGACAAACCCGCCCAGATAAATAAGCTGAACTGTGCGGGAACGGCACTAAACTGCCCTTGCCTTAGTTGATTGCCCCACTCTAGCAATTGAGCTGGTGACTGCTGTTGTAGCTCTTGTATTACTGACACTAAATGCGCAGGTACTTGAGATACCAACTCTTTCAGCAGTGCTTGCAATGGCTGTAACCAAGCTTGGGCCTTAGCAGTTTGACTCACTGACAGCGGAAATTGGACCTCAGGGTCAATCTTTGGCGCTGGGCCCATTTCCGTTGCAGCCAGTTTTTGCTGCACCGACACAAGGATTTGGCAAAGCTTAAGATAATCCACCAGCGGAGAATCCTGCGCTAATTGGGCTAAACGACGTGCTCTATGTTGATAAATCTTCTCAGGATCTGCCGCTTTTAGCGGTTTTAATGCTAAGGGAGACTTATCAACAAAACTTAACGGGATATCGCTGGCCATCTTCATTGCTATTTTTCCTCGTGTTCTTCTAACATGGCTGGATGGTGCTTACGGGCCCAAGCTTTAGAGACTTTGCCGTAGAGCATCCCTGTGATAGAGCCTTCAATCCAGCAGGCCATCCACACATGCACCACGAGGGAGAGCAGCATTAACACGCCGCAGGCCGAGTGGACTAAGGTGGCCCAATTGACGGCTTCTGCCGAGAACATGGGGGCAAAATAAGGCTGCCACATCATGATGCCGCTGATCAGAAACGCCAGTACAAAAACCACAAAGGCGCGGAATAACATTTTCTGACCTGGGTTGTAATGGCCCACGGGCGGAATGTTCTCTTCTTTTTGCAGTAACACCCACACCACGGCTTTCATCCAGGGCAAATCGTATTTATTCCACTTATTGTGCTGGTAGTAGCGGATCAACATCACCGCCAGCAGCAGACACATGGCGATCCCGAAGAATGGATGCATCACTTTTGCCAGTTGTGGTGTGCCAACAATGCCACTGAGCCACTGGAACGAGGGATAAAAAAACGAGAATCCCGTTAGAAAGGTCACTATGCCAACAAAGACTATGGTCCAGTGGCACAGGCGATCAACGAGCTTATGACGGACAATCATTTCTTTATGATTCATAGCTTTTCCTCCTCTTTGACACCGGCATCAATGTAACCAGGCTGATCTTCCTCGACGATGTTGCGCCCTACTGCAATGCGGTGCATCAGGGCGAATGCCGCCGTTGCGAGCAAGCCCGCTGTACCCAAAGGTTTAAGCCAATCTTGACGCCATTCGGTGGCGGCGGGGATTTGCGGATCCTTGGGCATACCATAGGTTTCGGGTTGCGTGATGTCGTGGAGGATCATCATCATATGCGTACCACCAACCCCTTCGGGGTTATAGAGTCCCGCCTTGGTAAAACCGCGTTCCTTTAACTGCTCGACGCGTTTTTCTGCATAGAACAACATATCTTCACGGGTGCCAAAACGCAGCGCTCCCACGGTGCAGGTTTTAACACAGGAAGGCTCGAGGCCAACGGCGAGCCTATCGGAGCACAGGGTGCACTTATAGGCTTTGTTATCTTTGGCACTGATCTTGGGCACATTGAAAGGACAGGCACTGGCGCAATAACCACAGCCAATACACTTGTTCGAGTCAAAATCCACTGTGCCATTGGCATGTTGCACAATCGCGCCGCTGGTAGAACAAGCTTTTAAGCAGGCTGGATCGGCGCAGTGCATACAAGCAGTGTGGGTAAATTGCCAACGCAACTTATTGTTATCCATCACTTCGTGATACTGCATTATGTTCCAGCTTTCCGGAGACAGTATCATCGGGTTCTGGTAACTGCCTTGGAAAGTGCCGACATCTTCACGAAGGTCATTCCATTCGGAGCAGGCAACCTGACACGCTTTACAGCCGGTACATTTAGTCGCATCAAACAGCTTAGTCACCTGCTGGACCGCACCAATGCGCGCCTGGGACGCAGGGGTGATATCCGTGGTGCCTGAGATGCGGATAATATCTTGAGAAGCCATAATTAGAAGCCCTCCGCTTTGGCAATATTCACAAGGAATGCTTTATATTCAGGTGTTTGGGTATTGGCATCGCCCACAGATGAAGTCAGCTCGTTGACGATATAACTCTTCTGCGTCAAGGCCTCATAACTGCCATGGCGTGGAATACCTATGGTGTGAACTTTTTTGCCCTGAACCATCATGGGTTGGAGTCGTTTAGTGACATAGGCCTTAGTGACAATATGCGAGCGCTTAGAGCTCACCTTGACCCAATCACCGTTATTGATGCCCTTTTCCGCCGCCAAGGTTTCATCGATTTCGATAAAGTGCTGTGGCTGGGTAATTGCAGCAAGGTGGCAATGCGTGGTCCAGTTGTTGAAGTGTTCCGTCATTGAGTAAGTGGTGCCAACATAGGGGAATTCTTCATTGGTACCAAAGCTTTCACGTAAGCCTTTGAACATCCGTGCCACAGGGTTATTGGTGACCTTAGGATGCAGCGGGTTACTCGCCAGTGGTGATTCAAACGGCTCGTAATGCTCTGGGAATGGGCCATCTTTTAAGTCACGCAGCGCAAATAAGTGGCCAACGCCATCAGCTTGCATGATGAAAGGATGGGCCGATTCTTCGGCATTCAATTTGGCATTAAAGTCTGGCACATCAATACCCTGCCACTTGTTGTCCTTATACTCGAGTAGCACACGGCTTGGATCGCGCGGCTTACCTTGCACGTCGCATGATGCGCGGTTGTACAAGATGCGGCGGTTTGCAGGCCAAGCGAATGACCAATTCGGGGTAATACCTTTGCCGGATGGATCGCTATTATCGCGGCGCGCCATCAAGTTGCCCGCTTCAGTCCACATGCCTGAGTAAACCCAAATACCGCATGAGGTTGAGCCATCGGATTTTAATTCGGAGAAACCATTGAGCAGCTTACCGGTCGTGAGATCATAACCATTCATCTCCTGCGCGATTTCCTCTGAACTTGGTTCATGCTCAATCGCATAATCCCATTTGATGGCTTCGATAGGCTCAGGTAAACGGCCGCCCTCTTCACGGTATAAACGTTTTAATTCCAGCATGATGCCAGAAAGAATTGCCGGATCTGATAAGGCTTCGCCGGGTGGATTGGCGCCCTTAAAGTGCCATTGTAACCAACGGCTCGAGTTAGCAATTGAACCACTTTCCTCGGCAAAACAGGTTGTGGGTAAGCGGAAGACTTCAGTTTGAATGCTGGCCGTATCCACATCGTTAAACTGACCCGCATTGCGCCAGAAGCTGGAAGTTTCATTTGCCAGCGCGTCGAGCACTACTAAGAACTTCAGATTAGATAAGCCCTTAGACACTTTTTGCTTATCGGGCTGGGAGTTGAGTGCGTTGATACCTTGGATAAAGTAGCCGTTAACCTCACCGTGAACCATCATGTCGATCTGTTTATTGATATCGTACTGTTGGTCCCATTTTGGCAGCCAGTCATAACCATAATCGTTTTCTGCGGTGGCATGATCACCGAAAAACGCTTTTAACAACGACACGGTAAAGGCTGGGTAATTGTGCCAATAGTTGGTTTGGTTTGGTCTTAAGGCTTTAGGGGTGTAATGGGCTAAATAGTTTTGTAAATCAACATCTCTATCCTGTGGCAGTTTCAGGTAGCCAGGTAATCCTTGGCACAATAAACCTAAGTCCGTCGCGCCTTGAACGTTTGAGTGACCACGCAGCGCATTCACGCCGCCGCCCATGATCCCCATATTACCAAGCAGTAATTGGATCATCGCCATGGTACGGATGTTTTGTGCGCCGACGCTGTGCTGTGTCCAACCAAGGGCATACAGGAAGGTTGCAGCTTTATGGTCAACATGGGTCGCCCCAATTTGCTGACACACTTCAAGATAGGCGTCTTTCGGCGTACCTGTGATGCTGGACACAGTGTCAGGATCGTAGCGATCAACGTGTTTTTTCAACAAGTTAATCACGCAGCGTGGATGACTTAAGCTAGGGTCAACCTTAGCGTAGCCCTCTTCATCTAACTCATAGAACCAAGTGGATTGGTCGTATTTATGGTTAGCCTCATCATAGCCACTGAATAAACCGTCATTAAATTCAAAGTCTTCCCGCACGATAAACGTGGCGTTGGTATAGGCTTTGACATAATTAAGGTTGATTTGCTGGGTTTCGAGCAGGTAGCGGATCATGCCGAGCAGGAAGGCAATATCGGTGCCCGAACGAATAGGCGCATATAAATCGGCGACGGCAGCACTGCGGTTAAAGCGCGGATCGACCACAATCAACTTGGCGTTGTTATGCTCCATCGCTTCTGTCACCCAACCAAAGCCGACGGGGTGCGCTTCTGCAGCATTACCACCCATCACAATGGCCAGATCGGTATTTTTCATATCCGCCCAGTGGTTAGTCATAGCACCGCGGCCAAAGGTGGGCGCCATTGCGGCCGGTGTTGGGGCGTGGCAAACGCGGGCGATGTTATCTATCCCTAGCATACCAATGGCACGGCCAAATTTATGGGTGATGTAGCAGCCTTCGTTTGCTTGGGCCGATGAGGTCATCATGCCTAGGCTGACTAAGCGGTTAACGGTTTGACCCTGGGCATTTTTCTCAACCAGATTGGCATCGCGCTCGTCTTTGATGAGTCTTGCGATACGCTTAAAGGCCTCATGCCAGCTAATGCGCTGCCATTTATCCGAACCGGGTAAACGCACTTCAGGATATTTCAAACGGTGCGGGCTGTTTACATAGTCAACCAAGCCTGCGCCCTTAGGACACAGAGCACCGCGGTTAATCGGATTATCGGCATCGCCCTCAATATGAAAAATGCTCTGCTCCGCATTCTTCCCGTTACTGCTCTGGCTGTACATCAACAACCCACAACCCACAGAGCAGTAGCAACAATTGTTACGCGTCTCTTTTGCGCGCAGCAATTTAAAACCTCTGACGGATGCAAATGCCTTTTCGGACATCAACCCCAGTGCAGAAATAGCAGAAGTCGCGGCTCCCACAGCACAGAGTTTAAAAAACTGTCGTCTATTCATTGTCATTTCACACACTCTCTTTTATGTGCTCACAAGTTGCAGCGAATACGCTGCAGGCTTGAGTAGAGAACTTAACCCTACTCAAGGTGCGAGTATAAAAAAGTGACTAATAATGACAATTTCTAACAGGTGATCAAAATCACATTAATCCTTCAAGAGAATATTCGTCCAAAACAAGTTATTTATATGATATTTTATGGTATTGAAATCCATAGAAATTGCATCTTGCGATATTTAAGTGTTTTTATCGACATGGACATTTTGATTAGCCATTTTGTCCACTTTGTACCAAGTTCCATTTGGGGTAAATTTTATTGTTGACGCGCATCACAAAAGTGGCGGCGGTTGGTCAAAATATGAATGAAAATACCGATTAGGCACTTTTAGAGCAAGATCACAATTTAAGAGAAATGATCGGCAGAAAACAACGGTTTTCCAATGGATGTTGCTAATGGGGGCCTCTATCAATGTGGCTAGCAATGAGTTAAGCGGTATAAACAGCAGCGAATAGTTGCCACTTGAATGATTAAAAAACTATAGAAAATCACTTATTCACCCGCAGATTCGAGCGTTTTTTAAGCAATAAATCGATTCAATAAGGCTATTTAAAAATTGGTTTTAAAGAATGATTTTAACGATTGATTCAATAACAGCTGTTAGCGATTTTTATCACTAACTAACCGTTAAAGCGCGGACTGTCTAAGCCACAAATTCCATTTAATTGGTAGATGAACACATCGCCAGCTTGCGGCTCTTGCTCTAATTGCGATGGTTCAAGGGAGTGTTTGGCACTGGTGACGATCAACAGATCGCGTCTTTCCCCGCCAAAGGCGATGCTGGTTGGATGGGTAACGGGCAATTTAAGGATAAGGTCGACTTCACCATTGGGACGATAGCGCACCACTTGGCCACCGCCCCACTGAGCATTCCAGAGGTAACCTTCTGCATCGACATCTGAGCCATCAGGAAAAATACGATTGCTGGTGGTCGCAAAAAGGCGCTTACGACTCAATAAACCCGTTTGAATATCAAAATCATATTGATGGATTTGATGTGTTGGCGAATCGGCATGGTAGAGCGTTCGTCCATCTGGACTCCAGCATAGGCCGTTGGAGATTTCGAGATACGTTAGGCGTTGGTGGCAATGCCCTTTCTCGTCAATGCAATACAGGGCGGCGTGTTGTGCTGCACTTTGACGTTGTTCCACCATAGTGCCTGCCCAAAAACGCCCTTGCCTATCGATGCGACCATCGTTAAAGCGATTTCCCTCAATCTGAGCCTCTGGATTCGCCAGCCATGTCAGGCTTTTATCTTCAAGATCATAGAATGCAATACCGATATCGAATGCGACGATAAGTGTTGTAGGCATTGCCGTGAGGCCAAAGGAGCCGACGCGATGCGGCATGGGGAAAGTATCTAAGGTGCGGTTGTCGAGATGAAAACGATAAATCACAGCGGATAAAATGTCGGTCCACCAAATTGATTGGTGTAACTCATCCCATAACACACCTTCACCAAGGCGGTTGCCAACAGGGATTGTCATCAACAGCTCGCCAACCGTGACCGTTTGCATGATTTACTCAAGACATCCTTTTACCCAGAATGGCCTTATTCTTAAACAAGGCGTTGGATGACGCAAGGGCAAAAGGAAAAGATAAATGTTTCTTTCTATTTAGCTTTTATTTTGTGGTGCAGATTTGTTGAGGACAACCAGTGCAATGCCACCGAGGATGGCACAGGAGGCTAGCAGTAATCGAAGGCTTAGGGGTTCACCCAGCAATAGCACGCCGCCAACGGCGGCAATTAACGGCACACTCAACTGTACAGTGGCGGCGTAGGTGGATGACAATAAAGGTAATATAGAATACCAAATCGCATAACCTAAGCCTGAAGCGATGGCGCCCGAAGCTAACGCATAGATAATTCCCATCTGACTTACCGCTAAGGGATCTCGAACTAATAATAGTAATAACAGTGCCATCGGCACAGTGCGGATAAAGTTGCCTGCACTGACAGGAATGGGATGCTTGGTTCCCTTACCCTTAATCGAATAAATCCCCCAAGCGACCCCAGCGATTATCATCAACAATGAACTCATTAGTGGCGGCGCCGACAGCCCAGGTAACAGCAGAAAAATCAAACCGGCAGCGGCGCAGGCTAATCCAAGCCATTGTCTGGTATTAAAGATTTCTTTTCGGTACAGCCCATAGCCAATCATGGTGGCTTGTACGGCGCCAAAGAGTAACAGAGCCCCCATTGAGGCAGTCATATTGATATAGGCGTAGGAAAATCCGGCTGCGTAGACAAACAATGCCAAGGCTGAGCCCCAATGTCCCTTGGCCTCCTGCGCAGGTTTGTTAAGGCTTAATAGCCAGAGCATGATGGCTCCCGATAACAACCGGATCAGGGTAAAGCTGCCCGCATCGATACTGCCATCCTTAAGAGCAAGCCGGCAAAGTATCGAGTTACAGGCAAAGGCCAACATGGTGAGCGTTGTCAGCGTAAATAGACGAAAAACAGTCATTAGATTCCTTAGTCATGGATAACCAGAATTCAATTACCATGCTGCAAACAGTAAAGAATCCACCTTCTGAAGAAGGTGGCTTTGTTTTAACCCCCTAAAAGGGGGCCTTTATTCAAGAGCAAGTTGACCCTGCTCTTGCCGCTCTACTTTCTCTTGATGCCTAACGTATCTACGGATTATTTCCTCGTTAATTCCAATCGAATCGACGAAGTATCCTCTCTGCCAAAAATGATTTCCCCAAAGTTTATTCTTACGTAGGTAAGGAAATTTACTGAATATTTTCAACGCTATCTTACCTTTTAACGCCCCCATTAAATTCGATATAGATATCTTCGGAGGTACCTTCACCACTAAATGAACATGGTCAACTTGAACATTTAGCTCCATGACTATGCATCCCATTTGATGGCAATAAACCTGAATGCATCGATAAACCTCTTTTCCGACATTACCTTTCAATATCCGAAAGCGGTACTTTGGTGTCCAGACTATATGATATTGACATCGCCAGAACACATGCGATGCTTGCTCGTATCTACTCATGTTATTTGCCTCTTTTGACTTCGCTAAAAATCAAAGATGCATTTAACATGGGTAGGTATACAGGCAAAGCCTCAAATGATGATAACCACCTACTGAAGTAGGTGGTTTTGGGCTAAAAATAAAAAAGCACCCGAATGGGGGTGCTTTCAGTATAGACAGCTAATCTCGATTATTGATTAGATTCACCAAATAAATCAGCTACATCTTGCTCAGTAATCGCTTCGTCATAGAACTTGATTTCATCGATTGCCCCTTTGAAAGGCGTATCCCAGAAGTTGACCCCGACCGCAAACTTAGTCGTCGGTACTGAGAAGATGTTCGGGAAGTTCGCGCCGGTAAACTTCAATTCACCATTGATATAGACCTTCACATCGCCGCCATTCACAGTGTACGCCAGGTGCGTCCATTGGGATTTTGGCATTACAAAACCGGTTCTACCGTCGTACCATGCTGTGCCTGACCATAACACCATGCGCTCATAATCATTTTGACCGCCTGGTAAGACGCTGGTCCAGCTGGAATCCGTCGCATAGCCAAACAAGGCTGTAGTGTACTTATTCAGCTGCTCAGGGTTGAGCCACATTGACACTGAGTAGGTGTAGTCTTTGATCAGGTTATTCGGCAATACAATACCTGAGGCACCATCAAAGACCGCCGCCTTGCCTACCGCGCCATCCACATAGCTGATTTTACCGCCTTCAACGCCAATCAGGTTACCCACCACAGTGCCCGCGCCGAAGTTGGCGGTACTGTCGTTAAGATTGTCTTCAAAGCTGTAGACTGCGACCGGTGTTGGCGGCGCCTTAGATTTAACGGTAGCGGTGAAGACTTTCGTCTGTGTCGCTTGACCAAGTTTTAAGGTCGCCGTTAGGGTCACCACCTTATCGGTATCCTCACGCCCGGGCTGATTGACCGTGCCGCGGGTATCGATAATGGTTGGATCGGAAGAGACCCAAGTAATTGCCGAAGCATAAGGACCCGTTACTGGCAGTTCGATGTTTTCACGCACCGCCGATAAGTCGCCTAGCTCCAGAATAGCCGTTGCTGAGGACAAGAGTTCACTGTCGGCTAACTTGTCGATATCAAGGGCTTTGACTTCTTCAGCCGTTAATGCCGCTTCATATACTTTCAGCTCATCGATAAGGCCGTTGTATGGCAGATCCCAGTAGTTAACACCAAGACCGAAAATACCCTGTGCACCCGTATAGTAGTTGGCAAGGTTACCGCTACTGAAGCGCTCAACCCCGTTGATAAAGACTTTAACTAGCCCTTTATTGACGGAGAACGCCAGATGCGACCAAGTGTTTTCAGCGATGCGCTCACCAGTTACCCCATCAAACCAGGTCTCCAGCACTGAGCTGCCGCTGGTATCGATATTATGGCTCCAGAACATGGTATTACCGTCCCAGCCCTGTGGCAGCAAGCTGACCCAAGTGTTTGAGAACTTACTACCATCTTCAGCGGTTTGCTCGTTAACTGCGCCAAAGAATGCCGTGGTAAATCCTGTGATAACCGCAGGACTTGCCCAGAAAGACACTGTGTACTCGTAGCTGGAGATAATGCCCGATGGCAGTAACACCCCGTGGGCACCATCTAATGATAGGGCTTGTCCTTCAAAGCCTGTAGCGTAGCCAATGGCATCACCTGCTTTGAAGATCCTATCGCCAGTGGGTTGACCATCACCAAATAAGCCTAAGGAATCCTTGAGGTTATTCTCGAAGCTGTACTGAGCAATACGGTTATAGGTTTTACGGGCAAACACGGTGATTTGGAAGGTTTTAGTCACCTTCTTACCATTGACCATAATCGTGGCGGTTAAGGTGACGACCTTATCGCCCTCGCCCACGTTGGGTCTGATAATGGTGCCATCGGCACGGATCACTGACTCGTCGCTCGATTGCCACTCGATAGTTGCTCCACGGGTACCTTGTGTCGGTAAGGCGATCTGACCTTCGGTAGCTTCGGTCGGCAGGCTAATGCCGTTTGCCGATGCCGTTAAAATTTCCTCAGTGGTTTTATCGGTGAGCTTCACGCCCCAAATACTCACCCCATCATTAGAAATGGCGCTAAATGTCGGCATGAGTTTGTTTTGCTCAGGATCCCATTGCCAGGCGAGTACGCCCTCAAACGTGCCTAAATTGTCTAGCGTTAAGGTGATTTGGTTGTCATCGCCCTGTTGGTAAGTACCTGTTACATCGCCAGAGACTGTACCTTTATTGGTCCAAGTACGGGATAACTTCACATGGACTGATTTGTGTGCCGCGGTATTAATATTTTTTGCGTGATTAATAAATTGATAATCACCGGTGACATCGATTTCATCGACAATGTTAGCGCCGTTGATCGGTGCATAACGCTGTGGTGAGGCAACTAACCAACCATCGCTGTTGAGAAATAGCTCATGTACGCGGACGCTGTGACCTTCGTCGGTGTCGGGGAAGCGCGTGTGGAATACTAAGAAGTATTTGCCCGTTTGTGCATCATAAAAAGCTGAGTTGTGGCCGGGTGACAGGTAACCGTGATCATGACCCACATCGCCCGGGTGGGCCACAAATTGGAAACCGCCCATCAGTTTGACGCCATAGTCGGCGATATTACCTGCGGCCGTTGCGCCAATCATGTCGAGACCCGCGGCATCCACATAGGGACCGTTAGGATTTTTAGCGCGAGAGATACGAATGTTATAACCGTCTTTTTGGGCGAAGCCGCCAAAGGAGGTAAACATATAATAGTATTCAGATTCTGGGCTGTAGATGACATATGAGCCTTCGATGGCACTGTAGTTACCACCCATGATCTTAGTGCCATAGCCCTGATCAGGTAACGGTTTACCCGTTGCAGGGTCTAACTGCATCACCCAGATCCCGCCGGAATAGGAACCATAGGTCATCCATAGACCGCCATCTTTATCGTAAAACACGGCGGGATCGATAGCGTTAGGGTCGACAAAACCATTGTAGTTTTGACCATTAACGCCAGGGTTTTCGGCTCCAACCTGACCAGACTTTAAGATCAAGCCTTGGTTAACATAAGGGCCTAGAATATTGTCCGAGGTGGCCATCCCCAAATAGGAGCGCGATACACAATCAATCTTATCGGGGCCGCCACAGAAGTCGTAATAGAAATGGTACTTACCGTCGGCAAGCTTTATCACATCCGGTGCCCACGAGCCGACAAAGCCGCCCGTCCATGCGGTGCCTTCCGCGATTTCTGACTCATAGGTATTAAACAGGCTGCTCTTGGCTGCACCATCCGAGGCAATTTGTGTCCAGTTCATTAAATCAGTAGAACTGGCCACTGCGAGGTGGGAGCCGAAAACATAATAGGTGCCATCGGTATCTTTAATGATGGAAGGATCATGAACCACTGCATTTTTGTAGCTCACCTCACCTGCAATTGTCGGATCCGCCGATGTCATAGGGGGAGGAAGTGTAAAGGTATTTGTGTCGTCTGCACTGTAGCTGCTGTCGTCCCCACCACAGGAGGCTAGTGCCATGATCAAGCTTGCTGACACGAATGAGCGTATAAGCAC